>Ga0102919_1000438_pt1 | contig 10872 bp, 1 predicted proteins | sample Colrivmet1563A02_FD_78203 | JGI IMG/M metagenome (GOLD analysis project Ga0102919, IMG submission 78203) | Estuarine microbial communities from the Columbia River estuary - metaG 1563A-02 | ecosystem: Environmental > Aquatic > Marine > Intertidal zone > Estuary | place: USA: Columbia River... | reverse complement strand
TTTGCAATAATCTTTTTAGTATCAGTGGTTGTTGTACCAAAGACTCCGATTGAAATATCTCCAGTCGCAAGAATATCAAAGGTTGTTTTTGTAAGAAGAGTTGCCCCATTTGATGAGTTTACACCTAATGCAATTCTAGTTTTTAGAGCAGATGTTGCTCGTTCAACCAATAGACCATTGATTGTGTATAGTGAATCATTATCGGCAAAGCTTTTAATTGCAGAAGAACCTCCACTATATAGAGTAACTCCATTATGCGCAGAACTATCCATTTGGGATGCTCTAAACTTAAACGCAGAAGTTGCGCCATTTACTGAGTTTGTATATGAAGTATCACCGCCTATATTAAATTCAGATAAGAAGTAGGCAACAGCTGGACTGGCAGTTGTATTTTGTATTAATGCGTGTTTTATTCTAAGGTTATTCTCAGAAGCACTCATTTGATGTTGAGTTGTACCAGGCAATTTATACAAAGAACCTAATTGAATATGGTATCTACTTGCAGATTCGTCAGACGTTGTTACAAAATTTGAATAGATTGTAGCAATGGCTTTACTTACATCAGTAATTATTGCGTCTGCACTACTTGCAGGAACAAAATTATTTTTGTATGCATCTAAGTCAAAGTTATTTAAAAATAGGGTTGCATTATTATAGGTTGCGGCAGATGACCCATAGTTTATTCCATCTGGATTAACAGTTGCTAAATCTGATCCTGAATTCTTAAGAAGTTTTATAATTCCATAATTTTTCTTCTTAGTTGTTGTAGTATACGCAGGGTCAGTATCACCAATTGTAAATAGTTTATTACTTAAAAATAACTCAGTTGAGGTTGCCAATAAAGCTTGGATATCAAATATTTGAGACCATGTGTTTGAGGTTTTTGTATAAAATTGTCCGCCGTTTGTAATAAAGATATCGTCAACTACTGCAGTTGTATTAGTATTTTGGTTTGCTCCACTAAATATGGTTGAACCTTTAACTCCTCTTGGGCCAGGTTGACCTGCTGGTCCAATTGGTCCAGTACTTCCAGCTGGTCCAGCTGGTCCAATATCGCCAATTCCAAGCTCTATTAATTTAGTAAAGTTGAAATTAAGCTTATCTGCCAATACAGCTTGGCTGTCGGTTGTGAATAGCTCTTTAAGATTTAATTGTACTGGCATTTTTAAATAAATTTCATTTTTGGTTCAATAACTAAATTCAGTTTACCTGTAGTTCTAAGAGGAATCTTCAACTGAACAGATAGTCCGTTTTTAATATTTATTTGGACTCCTTCTAGCTTCTTATAACCTAGCGCGTAGCGCTCAGCTGCAGTCTTTGTGACTATTTCTAATCCAGTTGGCTTGCTCTTATCTTCAATATACCAGAATACAAGTTGATCTATTGCATAGTTAGGTAAGATATTCTCTATTGCATACTGTTTTACATACGAGGCAAAATCATAAGATCCTAAAATTTCAGGATTTCTCTTAGTTGTATCAATATCAAAACTTGAAGAAATTTGACTTTCAAGACCAAGCGATAATACCTTTGCGGCAAACGTATTTGTTAAATTTATATCCAATTGAGCATCACTAGTATTAACCTTATACAAAACATCTGCTTCTCGGTTAACATAATCTGCTGAAATTGTTGGAAATTCAGCTACAACTTTATGTGTAATAGAATCAAGATCGATTGAATCTGGAAGAGATGCAAGCTTTGCCATAAAATATGAGTCCTCAGCAATTCTTCTAGTCCCATACGCTGGAATAGAATCTGTCTTATTAATATATTCTAAATGGAATCCATAATCCCAGTTTGAAGCAAGTAAGTATAGATCGCCAGTTGAAATCGGAGTTTCTCCAATAAGTTCAAATACTGGCTTATACTTATCATTACCCTCTAGAGTAAGGATTTTCTTTTCTGAAATTTTAATATGTTCAAATCCTTTTACTTCAAAGAATCGATTTGCATTTGGATTAAATTTACAGTTTGCATCTTTAACTGTTTCTGAACTTAAGATCGTATCTGGCATAAATGCTGTAATTTCTCTAAATATTGGAGAATATGTTGAGCCGTGCCTTCTTAAAAAGATTGGATTTTGTAAATATGATTCATCTGCTGTATATCCAACTAGACTTGATGCCTGTCTTTTACTAGTAGTTTCAGCTTGAGTTAATTGAATATTAACTGGACTTAGAGTTGGAATCTTTAGTTTTTCAACAATAGTTGCATCTTCAAGTTCAATGTAAAATTCATCATTGGTCTCAACTCCATTTGAATAAGTTGTATATGTAATATTAGAACGACCTCTTTCAATTGATCTTCTAAAATCAGTATAACTTAATCTCTTAAATAACCCTTTATAATACGCCTCGCCGCCTAATAGAAAGGCGAAGTTTATAGCTTCCCAATAACTAGTATCAAATGCAGGTATTGTAATATCGCGTTTAATAATTTTATTAAAATTAAATGTAGTTGAATTTGTTGTAGTATCACTTAATGGTAATGAAATAAATGAAGTTGAACATATTCCTGAATCTGAATCCATTACAATACCAGTTGGAATAACTTCGTCAATGCCAGATCTATTGGTTAATGCGTAAATAGATTGATCTACAATTCTAAGAATTTTCTTATTAGTATCACCAGGATATGATAGAATATTAAATGTAGAGTTTACCTCAGATGCAAGTAATTGAGCGTTTGGATAAGAATATCCAGTTGCTCCAGTTGAAGTATTTTTAAGTTCAACTATATCAATTACATTTAGTAAATTTGACGAAACGTTTGCCACTCTGTTTTGAACTGCTAGCGCATGATTAATGCTTGTTTGAAAAACGCTGAAGGTTGCAGTTGAAGATTTTTGGAAAAATCTAACATTAATTTGAGTACCAGTTGCAGTAGCGTTGGCAGATAGCGTAATTTTAGGTTTAGGTTGACTGTTTCCACCGATTGCGGCATTGTCTACTGCAGTTATGTATGTATTTGCTGGAATACCTGTTCCAGTTACATATACTTTATTTGATGCAGAATAATTTGCACCAGCTGGATTTCCAAATAAGGCTAAACTTTCATTGATTCCATCAAGCAAGTAAATATCAGCACTACCTGAAGTTATTTCAGCAGTTTGATTTTGTGGGATTAAATTAGAGGCAATTGGTTTAGATAAAGTTAAGGTTGTTCCACTGATTGCAGTAACCGTCGTATTTGGATTAGTCCATCCTGAAATTTCAATTAGAGATCCAATTAAAATTGGCGTAGTCGGAACTGCACTCATAACAGCAGTCGCCGATCCTCCTTCAACACTAATTGTAATTGGAGTTGGAGTAATTGCACTGCTATTAATAGTAACCTGATTAACAAAAGATTCCTTTACACTATTTGAATTAACTAATTTAGTTTTAATGAATGGATATAGATTTAACCCTGAAGTAGAATATGAATTTGTTTCAGATATGGTTATTCCCTGAACAGTTCCACCTGGTAATGTAATTGTATTTAGAGCCTGTCCTTGTCCGTTTGAACCTAATCCAGTAGCATCGATTGGAAAGTCCAAGGTTGACCTTAATTCTTCAATTGGCCCAAACACTTTAATTGACGCAGAATCCCTATATGAAAATAAACTGTTGTCATTGAGTTTACTAATTTCATCGGTAATTTGGATATCTGTGCCTTTATCTAAGGCTAACAATAATGGAAGACCTCTACTTCCATAGTTTAATGGAATAGAAAGATTTAAGCTATTAACTAAATTAATACTACTATAACTTGTATCGAGAGTGTTGTACTTTTTATTTTTTGCATAATACAAAAATGCTAAAGTGATATCTGATATTGGTTTTGGTGTAGTTAAAGTCGGTACATTTTTAATATTGATCTTATAGTCAGAAAATGATGAAGAAATATTATCAAATACGTGAGATTCATCAGGTGAAAGATTGCCTGTTTTAGTTACAATAAGCTTTTTAGGGCTAGTCACAAGCTGAGTTGATTTAGAACCAACTCTAAGTTCAATAACTAATGTTATAAATTTAAAATCTCTAGATTCAATAAACTTAAATTGTACTGGATTTTCTCCGCCATACGGAGTTTCTTGAATAACCTTTAAAATAGAGGTAAATCTATAGTTATTAAATCTATTTGAGTCTCTAACATATTTTAGAGCGCCTGACAATTCAGTTTCGGTTGTATTTGGAACAACTTCCTTAAATGCAAATTTAATTCCTTTAAAGATAGTTTTAGCAATTCCAGTTAATTGCTCCTTTTTAACCTGAGAAAATCTATATTGAGTTCGAGCGCAAGGTATGTAAGTAGATCCGCTTAAATAACTTGGCGTAAAAATAAAATAGTCTTCGAAATATCCAGGCTGAGTTACAGCTAGTTCTGGATCAAACGGTACATCAAAATATAATTTGTTTTGAGTAGCTGCAGTTTTATCATAGATATAGTCATGCAATGATTCAATATAAAACCATTCATGAGTCATTGAACTTGAATCTGGCTCAACTTTATTTGCTTCTGGCGAAAAGTTATTTACACCAAATACCGTATCTGAATTTAATCTATATGGATTTGATCTTGCATCAAGAGAACCATCTGCTCCCCATTTACAAATGTATTTAACTAGTCGGTTTTTACCAGCATTTTCAAGCAAGAATCTTTCATAATTAGAATCGTATTCAGATGAAATCTTTCCGCTAACAAATCTATCTCTATATACGTAAGAGTCAGTTTTATCTGGGGAAATTTCAGCATAGTCTGAAGTAATAGTAAAGAAGCCTTTAAAATCTAAAATGTCTGGATTAGTTTCAGCCAATTCAACATCATACGTTGGTGTTAATTGTGACATAGCTGGAATTACAAATGGGTCTCCAGTAATAGTGGTAAAGCTAACAATACTTGGAGTTGAAGATTTTTCAATTAGGTCTCCATCATTATATGTAGTGGAACCAATTTGAATTTTACCATTTAATACTCGGTATGCGCTTTTTTCCAGATTTATCATGTTAATTCCCTCTGGAACATAAACAGATTTCCAAATATCACTTAATTGTACTGATGAATATTGACTGTCAGTATTGTCAAAATCAAAGTCTTTAATTGGAATAATTGATAGAGCACTAACTGGGGTTTTAAATTTCTTTCTAAATTGAATTAGTCCATATTTTAACAGGGCTGCTGTGCCCTTTTCGGTTAAGATATTTATGTTATTATCATAATAGTTGACTGCAAAACTCTTTTCAGTTTCACTAGTAAAAGTTTCAGCTGAAATATAGTCAATACTTTTGACAATGTTTTCGATTTCAACCCAACCCGATGGAGATTGTACAACAATATCAGCACGATTTGCATGTACCTTATCAAAGTATTGTCCATCAATTGATACATGCGAATCTAAAGCAGAGCCGGTTTCAAAATTTATAATATGACAGCCAATTAATACGGTTTGGTCCAACTTACCTGAACCAAAAGTTAGGGTCTTAACTCCAGCGTCTGCAATTAACGAGCCAAACGAATAGTTAATTTGATTAATGATTGGTGAAGCTTCTCCGTATGCAATATAATCGCTATAATTTAAATCTATTTGTGTGCTATTGGAATTTCCCAATAACTCAGCAGCAGTTTTTCTAAAGAGCGGTTCATCTGATATTGTAATATTAGTAACATTAGTCGATGGAATATACTGAGCTGCATATTCTAACGAAACATTTCCTGGTGTATTTACAACAATAAAAATTCTATTATTATAGGTAAATGCTTTAAATCCACTATTTTGAATTGCATTAATGGCTTCAGTTAAAGACTCTGCAATTTTTTCAAGTTGAGTTGCTTTATCTTCTTGTTGAGAAACATCTACACTATAGTAAAATTGATCTGGCCCATACTCGTTATACAAGGCAAGGGCTCCAATTAACGGAGATCCTCCATGCGAAAATCCAGAAACAGCAGTTACAGTTTCATAGCGTTTTGCATTTTGGTTGCTAGCCTTTCCATTTGGATAATAGATGCGTATTTGATCTAAGTGAGTTGGAACGTCATCTAGTTTTATTTCAATAAATGATTTAATACCAGTTTTGCTATAATCCGCAGAATCCTCCAAGAAAAGGTCGGTTGGGCCGTGCAATAAAGATAAATCTATAGATTGGCTTGTAATCTTTAATTTAGAATCTGCAATATTTGCTGAGCTAATTTTATGTAGATTTCCAGACTTATCTTCTATTGTTAGAATACCAGCACCATCTAACTCAGTTAAGGCAGAGGCCACGCTATTCGGAATATTATAAAATTTTAAGTCTAATCCATTTAGGTTAGTTTGAGTAAATGGTAATTGTGCATACTCATATGTATTTGGATCAGTTATAGTTGGAGTATTTAAACTTAATACTGCGTGATCGCTTAAGTCAAAATCCAATTCGGCCAAGTCTACTGTATTACAGTAAATTCCAAAATATCGGTTAAATTCAAAATCGTCTGATGTATCATCAAATAAGAATTCTAAGTTTAAAATATATGGATAGATTACTGCATTTCTCTCGTATCCTAGGGTTACATATTCTTCAAAATCAGTGATAGTTTTACCGCCAATAATTAATTCCTGTAGATTTTCAAACTTTTCAGTAAAGCATCCAGCTTTATATGCAATTCCAGAATATGAAGAAAGAAGACCTCTATTAAATGGAAAAGTTAAAGTATTAACCGGAAACAGAGGATTGCTCTGCATTTTTCTAATATACTTTCCAATATGAGAATCTGCGCCTAAGTCGAACGTTTTAATAATTTGAGCATTCTCTAATAATTTAGAAAGGTGCGATGTTTTATCGTATGGATAAGTCGCTTTAGTTTTTGATATCTTAGTATGACTTGCTCCAGGTATTTTAAAAATAACAAATTTTTCAGGAAGATCTGAATTTAAGTATAGTGGCGCAAAATATTTAAACTTTTCAGCATAGTTTTTCGAAATGCAGTATCTAGCACCTGAAAAATATTCTGAAAAATCATATTGATCTGCAAAGTTTGATGAAGTTGAATCTAGAGACACATTAGTTTTTACACCAAATACAATTGATTCTGGTGTATTTCCATTGCTAAAAAATCTATATACGTTTGAATCATGAGCAGAAGTTGGGTCAATTGGATAAGCTTTGTACTTATCTTTGGCCAACTCAGAATTTGCGTCAATTGATTCAAAATATAAGTTTTGGCTAGCGTCTACTATTAACTTAAGGTTCCCTGTAAGTTTAGGATTAGTTCTAACCAGCCCGAATGATGTGTCAAACGGTGTAATCTTCTTATAAGATAATGCCACGTGATTCTACTTAATTTTTATATTACATAATATTAGAAATAGATGAGCTTGCCGATAAATTAAATCTAGAGTTTTTAAGAATATCAGTTAAATCTGATATTTGAACTCCTCCGCCAGAACCTCCACCTGATCTAGGTGTAAAGATTGTTGGTGATGTTATAATTGTATCACGTTGGTGCTTACCTGTAACTTTAATATCAAATTCAAATAATCCACTTTTGGTGTAAATATCCAATCCGATAATTTTAGTATATGTAATGTTAGTTAATTTTTGGCCAGTTGACCATCCTCCGATTTCTCCAATTTTATCAGTTGTTCTATATTGGAATACGACAGGTATTGTTATTGATGCGGCCGATCCAGCAGAAATCGCTCTCTTTGAAGTTCTTGGATTTGAACCATCTACTGAGATTGATGCATAAGATTGCGGCATCATAAATAAGTATGATCCACAGGTTTTTTTACCAATTAAGTAATCATCTCCGCTATTAAATCCGATTTTAATTGGAAAAGTGTTTAATGGTGCAGATATTACATCATTATATGCAGATGGTGAAACTGGTGATACCCTTTCGGCTTGTGCATAGTATGGAACTCCAAATTCATTTGTTACGGATTCGGCGCTTGTATTAAAGTGGGCCGCTTGAGAGAATGGTAAATATTTCTGAAGAGTTTCTGATATAGTATTCCCAGTTGCTGAATAAACTGAAGACGTGCTCAATCCTAAGAATATATTTGTTGTAAATGTTACATTGGTTCCTAGGTTAGTAAGGAATGGGTGATCTTTATGAATACAGAATTCAGTGAGAGTTCCTCCACCTTCTGCCGCTCCACCTGAATTGGTTGTACCTTTCCATACATTAACGTTGGCTCCACTACCAGATGGAACCGATGGTAAATAGTGTCCTCCCATATAGTTAGGTCTGTTTGCGATAGTATTTCCAGAAAAAGTATAGTTTTGATTAGTAAAATATGACTGCGGGTTTATACTAGACGTTGCAACATTTATATCAATTAAATCTCCATAATATAATTGCTTTCCATTATCTGCGCTATAATACCTAGAGTAAATAAATTGACTTTTTACTTGAGCTGATTGATATCCAGTTCTTTGAGTAAATGCAGCAAATCCAGCGCTAGAGACTCCATTTATATTTAATGGAGCTTTATCGTATCTTAGATAAGTATTATATTGAGTATCAGTATTTGCTCCAGGGAATGATGTAGGTGCAGCAACTCCAATACCGCCTCCTAGTGTTGATAACAATTCTAGTGGCGTTTGTGAAGCATTTCTGATTTTAACTTGATATTCAGTAGAAACAATTTTTCCTTTGTCTAATGAACCGTCTGTTAATTTAGCAGAGTCTACATAATAACCTGCAAATAGGTCAGCGGTTGTTCCATTTGTAACTTGAACTTCACTACCTTCTGGTGTAACGATACTAACAATAATCTCAGCAGATGCAGTAGAAAGAGATGCTTGAATAGCAGATAGAGAATCTGCAATATCTTTTAATTTATCATATAAAGAAATTGCAGTACCATCAGATAAAAAGAATCCAGATGCAATTGCGTCTGTTGTATGTGAATAGTATTTGTCTTTACTCGTAAAAGCAGTAGATAAGTGTAAATCTAATCCTCTAGCATTTAATTCTTCTTGTAAAGCAATACGACTTTCGTCAGCCATTGCTTGCTGTGCAATTAAGGTATTTTCCTCAGATGATTGAATATTAGCTGGAAAATCTACAGTAATAGATTCAGACCATTCAGATTCAACTGGATTATCTGGAAAACCTGCTTCAGATAGAGATTTAATTTTAATTTCAACAGATTCTCCCTTTCTAATTGGAATATCTAATTGATTAGTATTAACTGATTCAGGATCTGCTACATTTTCTTCAACCCATTCATAAAGACCAGTTGAATCATTATAAATCTTTTTCTTAGATTTAGTTAGAGTCTCTGTCCATGGAGAAAAATATCCAGTACGTTGAGTGCCGGTTGCATCAGTAAACGTAATAGGATCTGCGGTAGCAGCATCTTTATTTGCGCTTAAGTATCTATATGCAATTTTAAACTGAACAACCTTTTGCAAACCATATTGTGAATCAATATCTGTTGGAATTTCCCAAAATCCTCTAACTCTATATTTAGGAGAAGTACTAAATTCTGGTGAAGTTTTTACATTTAAAGAAAGCTCTTTTACAACTGTTGATAATTGCGAAAAAGCTTGAGATCTTGCTGAAGTTTTATTGTTTAAATCAGATTGAGCCTTTAATCTAATTGCATCATTTTGATTTCCAGCAGAATTAATAGTCTTTTTAAGCGTATCAATAGATTTGTCTAGTTCTCTTAATTGAGAATTTACCGATTCTTTTTGCGAAATTAGGTTTTTAACATTTGTCGCAGAATCAGTATTTGTTACGTGGGCATCAACTTGCAATACTTTAAAATTCGATGCAGTTAAAGTCGGTGCGTTTGGCTGAAATCCAAGAGAGTTAGGTAATTTCTTTTCTTTTGCAAATGATAAGAATAGTAAACCAAAATCTGCTACGAAATTATTATAATATTCGTTTAGTGTTAAATTCTGACCACTTTGTAAAGTGATTTGTAATTCATTAGTAAAAATACCAAATCCGTTTGAAATAAAGTCTACCGTTAAGTCCATTTTTGAACTAATCGGCTTAATAAAGATTACTTCTCTTTCATTATATCCAATGTTTACACCAAGGGTTGGGGATCTATATAGTTCAGGTTTAATTCTTAAATTTTCAAATAAAACAATACCATCTGATCCGAATACTCTTTTTAGAATAACTGATTTGTCTTTAGTATCAACTGACTCAACTAAGTATTCTGAGTTTTCCTCTGTAATTAATCTAGCGCCTGCTGATAATTCTCGACGCTGTGCAGCTGGAGTAGAACCAGTAATATCAGTATAATCAAGCTGATTTAGTACATACTTAATTTTGCTATAACTTAGTATTTCTCCATTTATTGTTTCAGGTACAGTTATTTCAGATATAGCTTGAACCTTAAATGTTCCTCTATATCGATTAATTGCACCAGGTAAATCTACAGTATTTGTATCTTCAAAATAAGAAATGCCGTTATTTAATAAGTCAGTTAATAGTGAAGTATAGTTAATTGAATTTTTACCTTTATAATTGTTATTAAAATAAGTAATTAAATCAGTATCTTCTCCAACATTAACAATTACTCGACGAACTTCAAATTTAGAAATATCATCTGAAATATAATTACTAACATCAATTGGAACATATAATAGTGGGCTAAGAAAACTTTCAAAAAACCAGTTATTTTTGGTTTTAAATCTAGTAGGTAACCCTAAATTAGCGTCTCCAATTTTTTCTAAGTCAGAAATAGTTTTAGTTATATCATTTAACTCAAACCTCTTAACATTACCTTGATCGTCTTTGATTCCAATTGTATTGCCATTTGCATTAATTAAAGTCTTAAACTTTGCATCAATTTCCTCAATTCGGCCATTCATATAACCGATTGATGGAATAGGAATTGTTGTACTGGTAGTAGGATCTGCCGTATTAATTTGAGTAACT
>Ga0102919_1000417_pt1 | contig 11121 bp, 10 predicted proteins | sample Colrivmet1563A02_FD_78203 | JGI IMG/M metagenome (GOLD analysis project Ga0102919, IMG submission 78203) | Estuarine microbial communities from the Columbia River estuary - metaG 1563A-02 | ecosystem: Environmental > Aquatic > Marine > Intertidal zone > Estuary | place: USA: Columbia River... | reverse complement strand
TGGGGCGCTGCGGCTTCTCCAAATTCAAAAGAGATTTTGCAGTTGCGCAGCAGCGCTTGGGTGTTGGCGAGCAACTCTGGCGCTGCGGCAAAGGCCGTACTGCACTGCACTGCAGATAAAAGGCGTTCTGTGGGCGGCGCTTGTGCGTGTGTTGGCAACTTGGAAAGCAAGCAGTTGCTGGAGATGGCGCGCAATAAGCGATGGGTGTTGTGGTCGCGTTTGTGGCGAAAGCTCATGGGGATATCGGCAACATATTTATGTACTTCAAAGGCGCGCTTTTGCCGCTGCCACTGCAGTATTTGCTGGGCTTCGATGGCGATGAACTCATGTGCTTGTAAGTTCGTTGGGTGTTGGGTGAACGGATACCAAACCCAGCAATTGGCAAAGGACGGCAGCGGCCATTTAAAAGGTTTTGCAGCAAGTAGGTGTTGGCTCAGGAAGGTATTGAGCTCTTGAAAACCGTTGTTGTTGCGTGCAATAATAGTGGCAACCTGCTGCAAACCATTGCGGAGCTCGAGCCCAAGTAAAGGCTCGAGCCCTTGCTCTTGGGCCGCGCGCGCAAACGCCAAGCCCGAGCCGGTGTGGTTGATGTCGGTGAGTAGGAGTTGTTGGTGGCCGTGTTGCAAGGCCCAAGCAACGAGTTCTTCGGGCTTGAGAATACCGTAGCCCAAACTGAAACAAGAGTGTACACGCATGTAATTGAAATATAAAGTGCTACAGATGAATTAGGTGCTGCGGTTGGCCAGTAAAATGGGTGGCTCGCCGTTGAACGGATTGTAATGGCCAATGCTGCGCGCCTCTAGGCCAATGGCACGCAAGACTGCGCGGTCGCCGTAGCGTTCACGGATGTTGTCTAGGGCTTTGTAGAGCGCTGGATAGGAAAGATCTTGGTGGTCGAAGAGCCGCAGTTGGTGCGCGCCGCCCACTAGAGAACTGAAGCGCAAGCCAATCAGACGCACCAACACGCGCCGTTGGTAAAGCCGCTTGAAAAGCTCCTGAACCAAAGGGAGTAGTTCGTGGTCTGCGGCGGTATAGGCAATTTGTTGTTGGAGGGTTTGGGTCTGGAAATCGGCGTAGCGGATCTTGACGGTAACGGTACCGGTGAGTTTGCCGGCGCGGCGCAATTGAAAGGTGAGGTTTTCGGCCATGGCAGCTAAGATGCCGCTGAGCTTAGCGACGTCTATGGTGTCTTGGTGAAAGGTGCGCTCGTTGGAAATAGATTTGCGCTCGTTGTAGGGTTCTACAGCGCTTTTGTCGATGCCTTGGGCTTTGGTCCAGATGCTGCGCCCGTTTTCGCCGAGCGCTTGTTCGACGAGTTCTAAGGGCAGTGTTTGGAGGGTGCCGATTCTTTTGACGCCTAAACTACAGAGTGTCTGGAAGGTTTTGGGGCCTACCATCGGGATTTTTTGAACGGATAGCGGTGCCAAAAAGTCTTTTTCTAAGCCGTAGCTGATGTGGAGCTGATTGTTGGGTTTGGCCTCGCCGGTGGCTACTTTAGAAACCGTTTTGTTTTCGGACAAACCAAAGGAGATGGGTAAGCCGGTTTCTTTGATGATGCGCGAGCGCAACTCAGAGGCGTAGGTCCAGATGCCAAAAAAGCGATCCATGCCGGTGAAGTCGATGTAGAATTCGTCGATGGAGGTTTTTTCATAGACCGGAGACACTTCTTTGACGATTTCGGTCACCATGCGAGAAAACTTGGTGTAGGTTTGGGTGTTGCCTTTGATGCAGATGGCTTCTGGGCAACGCTCTTTGGCCATTTTCATGGACATGCCAGAGCGCACGCCAAAGCGCCGGGCTTCATAGCTGCAAGAGGCCACTACGCCCCTCTCGCTGGTGCCGCCAATGAGAATGGGTTTTTGATTTAAGCGGCTGTCTAGAAGGCGCTCACAGGAAACAAAAAAGGTGTCGAGGTCCATATGAACAATCGAACGACGCGTAGCCATAGGTACTGTCAGTTAAAGGGTGAAACAATAAAAGTTCGATTGGTTGGTGCTACAAAATTAACAATATTGATTAATATTCAATCAACAAAATGATTAATTTGTAATCAAAAGTTATCAACAAATAAAAAAGAAAGAAAAACATACTGACAATGTGTCATTTTAGTAACTTGGAACACAATTTGCTACCAAGCACCCGAACACTTAATTCCGTAAAAAATGAAACCACTTTATGTCGTATTGGCCGCTATCGGCGCTCTGCTCCTCTTTGTCTTCTTAGGCTACTACAATCTTTACAACAAAGCCGTAGGCCTTCAAGAAGGACTCGATGAAAAATTCGCCAACGTACAATCTGCCTACCAACGCCGTGCCGACCTCATTCCAAATCTATTGGAAACCGTCAAAGGCGCCGCTCAAAACGAAAAAGACATCCTTACCCAAGTGACGCAAGCGCGCGCAGGTATTGTTGGTGCCAAAACACCTCAAGACCTCGAACTCATGGGCCGCAAAATCAATACCGCTATCAATTTGGCCTACGAAGCGTATCCACAAATTCGCTCTACCGAAAACTTTAGTCAGTTTCAAGGGCAGTTAGAAGGCACCGAAAACCGCATCAAAACAGAAAGAGACCGCTACAATGAATCCGTAAAGGAATACAACACCCATATCCGCGGTTTCTTTGCGCGCTTTTTCTTGAACAGCGAAGAATTCCCGAGAAAAGAAGGATTTGTAGCCGCTGCTGGTTCAGAGAATGCACCAAAGGTGAAGTTTTAATGCTCAGCAACCTCGAACAACAAAAGGTCCAGGACTGCATCGCAGCAGCTGAAGCAGCCACCAGTGGCGAATTGCGCGTGCACTTAGAAGCCAAGTGTAAAACCGATGCCGTGGCACGCGCCATCGATATTTTTGACCAACTCGACATGCAAGCCACAGCCGCGCGCAATGGCGTTCTGATCTACGTTGCTTACGCCGATCGCAAGCTAGCTATCATCGGCGACGAAGGCATCAACGCATGCGTCAACCACAACTTCTGGGACAGCACCCGCGACCTCATGCTCGCTAATTTCAAAGAAGGCCGCTTGGCCGAAGGGCTTTGCGCTGGCATTACCGAAGCTGGCCTCCAACTCGCTCAATTTTTTCCGCCACAAGCAAACGATCAAAACGAGTTGCCCAACCAAATTAGCTTCGGATGAAAAAAGGCTACCTATTTTTAGTTGCATTCACCTGCTGGGCACTGCAGCTTTTTGCACAATATCCCAACCCTTCCTCTCCTCCCCGCTTTTTAAATAACTTTTCTAAAGTCGGTATTTTAAGCGCAGCAGACGAAGCTCAAATTGAGCAACGGCTAGATGCATTTGAGCAAGAAACGAGCAATGAAATCACTATTGTCATAGTAGACGACATCAACGAAGACGAACCTTGGCATTACGCCACCGAACTCGGCGAACAATGGGGTGTTGGCAAAGCAGACAAAGACAACGGCTTGGTGTTTTTGATCAAGCCCACGCAAGAAAACGGTGGAAGACAGGTCTATTTGGCGGCTGGCCGTGGCTTAGAAGGTGCCATTACCGACCTCAGTTGCCACGACATCGTGCAATACGAAATACTCCCTGAATTTAAAAAAGACCAATACGCCCAAGGCATTAACAACGCACTCGACGTCTTATTCAAGCTTGCCAAAGGCGAAATCAATGAAAAAAGCTACCGCAAAAACCTCCGCAAGGACAACCGGGCGGGCGGTATAATTTCTTTGTTATTTATCCTCGTGATCCTCTTCTTATTGATCAAGCGCGGTGGCGGCGGTGGCACAACCTTTGGCGGCCGACGCGGCGGACCAGGCTTCTTTTACTTTGGAGGTTTTGGCGGTGGCTTCGGTGGCTCATCAGGTGGCAGCGGAGGCGGTGGCTTTGGTGGCTTTGGCGGCGGAAGCTTTGGCGGAGGCGGCTCTGGCGGCAGTTGGTAACAATAATTTAAATGCATAAAAAAGAACCAGCGATTTAAAATAAAGTGTCATGAAAAAATTACTCATCATCCTATTACTTGGTTATCAAACACTGGCGCAAGCCCAACAAATTCAAACGGTAGCTTTTTACAACGTCGAAAACCTCTTTGATACCATCGATGGACCAAACGACGACGCAGCGTTTTTGCCTGCGGCAGAAAGCCAATGGAATACAGAGAAGTACAATGCCAAATTAGCGCACATCAGACAAGTGATGGCGGCGCTCAACATGCCGATGGTAATGGGCGTTTGTGAAATCGAAAACAAAAGTGTCTTGACCGACCTCATAGGCAACGACAAGCGCTACGGAATTGTCCATTACGACAGCCCAGACGCGCGCGGCATAGACGTCGGTATGCTTTACCGAAAAGATGTCTTACAGCTCAAAAAATCGGGCTACATCCGTTTTACTTTACCAGGCGATACCATTCCTTCCTCTCGCGACATCATCTGGGCTAAATACCAATACAAAAAAGAAAACCTATACGTAATGGTTAACCATTGGCCAAGCCGCCGTGGTGGTACTGACGAAAGCGCGCCGCGCCGACTCATGGCTGCACAAATGGCAGGGCAGTTCATAGACTCCATTCAAAAAAATGACCCGAAAGCAAAAATCATCTTAATGGGAGATTTAAATGATCATCCTAAAGATGCTGGACCACAACTTATTGCATCAAAATTAACACCGCAAATCACAAAGGCAAGTGGTAGTTTTGGCGGGTCCTATAATTATAAAAACGAGTGGGATGTACTCGACCACATCTTTGCTTCTGCTAATGCTTTCACTGGTAAAATTCAGGTTCAAACCGAAAGTGGAAAAATTCATGACTTCCCTTATTTACTTACGCAATACAAGGGGCAAACGGTTCCGAACCGAACGTATGCCGGTCCTAAATATTTAGGCGGTTATTCCGATCACCTTCCCGTTTCAATTCAGGTTATTTTACACCCTTAGTTGTCTCTGGTAGGTAATTTTTGCTTGTAAAGGAATTTCTTTTGAGTCGATTCAAAAGGTCTATAGATAAAATAGACTTGGTTGTCATGTATCCTCACTTTTTCAACGTAGCGAAAAGCGAGCTTCACTTTCTGAACCACCGCACCGGTTTTCAAATCTATAAGCCCGACATAAACATGACCTTCTTGCTCGTAAACCGTATAAATTTTGCCTGTTTTGCGGTCTTGCTGTAGGTTCTTCTGAAAACCGCTTTGCTTGGCGTGGTAATGATGGAAAATCGGAATAGACTTCAAAAGGCGTCCATTTGTGGTGTACACGCGCAGCATATCTTTTGGATAATCAAAAATATAAAGGGTGTCGTTGGACAAAAAAAGCGGTGCGTATACAGGCTCATAATACAAAGACTTCGTAAAAACATTAGCCCCCACATAAATTTCTGCATCAATTCCGGTCTGATTTTCTAAGTTTTTGGCCCAAAGTTTCGTTCTGACGTCCACCCATTTGTATTCCGAACGATACAATTCCATCATGAGGTCGTCCTGGATGTGTAAAATGGCTTTATAGGTAGAATCGAGCTGATCTAAGGCGCCGTATTCAAAAGCGGGGTAAATATCGATGTAGCTCGAGTAAAACTGCCGGGTGAGGCTGGTGTCTACTATGGGAGCAATATATTTATAAAAGTAATCCTTTGGGATGCTCCAATTGAAGCGTCGAGTCCATTCTTTGCAAGCCGTACATGTTCGTTTCGGTTTGCACATGTACGTTCCCTCTAAAATCGCGCTTGAGCGCTTCGGCTCTTTCTGGAATCTGTTGTAAAAACAGCATGGTGTCTTTAAGGATGCATTGTAATTGCGCGTCTTTCATCAGATTTTTCTCGTAGGTCAGTAAGAAAAGTTCACCATTAGCGCCTAATTCAAAATCTGAAACGCTGTATGTTTTGGAAGCATAAACGGTGTCGGGTTTATTGGATTTAACAACGATATCACGCACTTCTTGAATGCGCTGCGCTTTTAGATATAAAGTGAGTTTGGTGCTGTCTTCTTTGAGCTCAAAGGCGTACAATTTGGAAGCAGCCTGATAAATGGGGTGTGAATAATCGAGCTGAAATTCAAAAGGGCCTTTTGCGGTATTTAATCCTGGTTTTGCTGCCGTTAACGCAAAATAAATCTCACCATTTTGCAGCGAAAATCCGGACATTGTGTCTTTTACTGATCCAAACTCAGCACTTAAAAATCCAATTTTGCATTGAACGTTGGGGATGGGTTCGTTGGTTTTGGAGTCTTTAAATGAAACCACCAACACCTGCGACTGAATTGTCGAGGCTAAACTCAGCAAAAGAAAGATCAAAAGGAAGCGCATGAACTAAAGATGCATGCCTTTAGCAAATTTCACAATTTAACACACTTTCTGAATCCAGTGCTGGGTGTCTGGCTGGGCTCCCGACTTAATGTTATCGAGGAAATCCTTGATTTTAAGAGAGATTTCGCGGGTTTCGAGTGCTGGTAAAGTGAGTTTTTCATCGCGATAGCCAATGATGGCAATTGGCGCAATGGTGGCGGCTGTTCCTGCTCCAAAAACATCTTGTAGAGTGCCATTTTTGGCAGCTTCGATAATTTCTGCAACGGTTACTGGGCGCTCTTCGATAGGAATCCCTAATGAGGCAGCGACTTCCAAAACGGTTCTTTTGGTGGTTCCGCGCAAAATGGTATCGGCGTCTTCGGATGGTGTAATGAGGGTGTTATTGATCACGAACATGATGTTCATGGTGCCAGACTCTTCGATGAAAGTGTGGGTTTTGGCGTCGGTCCAGACCAATTGGTGGAAGCCTTCTTGCTGGGCTTGTTTGGCCGGATACAAAGAAGCACCGTAGTTGCCTGCAGCTTTGGCGCGGCCAACACCACCTACTGCAGCGCGTGTGTAGTGTTCTTCGATTTTAACGCGAACGGGCTCGGCGTAATAAGCGCCAACAGGTGATGTGATGATGACAAATTTATAGGTGTCTGAAGGTTTAATACCGACGAATTCATCGGTGGCAAACATAAACGGACGAATGTATAATGCGTAGCCTGGTTTGTTGGTGACCCAACCGGCGTCTTGTGCAACGAGTTGTTTGACTGCAGCTAAGAAAAGTTCTTCTGGTATTTCGGGCATGCACATGCGTGCTGCAGATTCTGAAAAACGGCGCGCATTGAGCTCTGGGCGAAACAACACAACTTCGTTGTGATCATTGCGGTAAGCTTTCATGCCTTCGAATATGGACTGACCGTAGTGAATGGCAGACATGGCTGGATGCATGGCGATGGGGCCAAAAGGAAGGATTTCTCCTTGTTGCCAAGCGCCATCGGCATATTCCATCACGAACATGTGGTCAGAAAAGATTTTACCAAATGGGAGGTTATCCCAGTTTATGGCTGACAAATGGCTATCGGTGTTGGGTGTGATAGGAAATTGTAAGGAAACTCCAGACATAAGCATGTTAATTGATGCGCGAATATACAGCTAAATCATGGAGCACACAACTTATTGACCTTATTAAAAGCATTCCTTAACTTTGTATGATGCACGCCTTCACACAAGCCCTTGACTTACTCCAAAAACATTGGGGCTTTGCTGCATTCAGACCAAGTCAGGAGCCTATTGTAAAAGCAGCTCTCGAAGGCCAAGACACTTTGGCTTTGTTGCCAACTGGCGGTGGCAAATCTATTTGTTTTCAAGTGCCTGGTGTTCAGCGAGAAGGTCTTTGCTTGGTCATCTCTCCACTCATTGCTCTTATGCAAGATCAGGTAGATAACCTACAAAAAAGAGGGCTGCGCGCCAAAGCGCTAACGAGTGGTCTGCCCTACCGAGAAATCGATCAAATTTTAGATAACGCCCGCTTTGGCGGCCTCGATTTTTTATATACTTCGCCCGAAAGAATTCAGTCAGCGTTGTTCATTGAGCGTTTCAAACGCATGAAAATTTCGCTTTTGGTAGTAGATGAAGCGCATTGTATTTCGGAATGGGGCCACGACTTCCGACCTTCTTTCAGACAAATTGCCAAACTTCGCCAACTACAACCAGAAGTGCCCATCTTAGCGCTTACGGCAACGGCAACCAAAGCGGTGCAGCAAGATATCCTTGTGCAGCTCGAAATGCCCAAGGCGCACATTATCGAATCGACATTTGCCCGAGACAACCTCTCTTATTTAGTGAGGCCTGCCACCAACAAAATGCAAGAAATTTTAGCTATTTGCAAGCGCGAAAATGGCACCGGAATTGTGTATTGCCAGACCAGAAGATCGGTGAAAGAAGTGGCAAGGGTGCTTTTAGCCAATGGCCTGCGCTGCGGCATTTACCACGGTGGCCTAAGTGCCGACCAAAGAAGCCAAATGCTCCAAGATTGGCTCAGCGACAAAAACCAAATCATGGTAGCCACCAACGCCTTCGGCATGGGCATTGACAAACCAAACGTTCGCTTTGTACTGCATTACGAAATACCCAATTCACCAGAAGCGTATTTCCAGGAAGCAGGTCGCGGCGGCAGAGACGGCTTGCCCGCTTACGCTTTGTTGCTCCACGAACCCCAAGACTTCCCGCAAATGCAGCACCAACTCGACAGAAGTTTCCCGAGTGCCGAGCGGGTCATCTTCGTATACCGCGCCATTTGCAACTACCTCAAAATCGCCATTGGCGCCGGCAAAGACGAAACCTATCCCTTCGACCTCAAAACCTTCTGCAAAACTTTCGATTTACCCGACGACGAAGTCTATTATTCCTTGAAAATTTTAGAACAAAACGGCAACTTCAGTTTGTCTGAAGGCTTCTACCAACCTACGCGCTTGCAGTTTATTGTCAACAACGAGGTGCTGTACAACTTCCAAATCCAACACGAAGCCTACTACCAACTTTGCGCCACCCTTGTGCGCAGTTATCCTGGCATTTTTGACCAAATGACCATTCTGCACGAAGACAAAATCTTGCAAAGACTAAAAACGAGCGCCAAACGTTTTGAAGAACAACTAGACTTCATGCAAAAAAACGGCATCATCGAACTCACCAAGAAAAGCAATCTTCCATTGCTACATTTCAGCATCGAAAGATTGCCGGAGTCTTACCTGAACCTCAAGCCCAGCATTTACCTCGAGCGCAAAAAGGCCGCCCAAGACAAACTCAGCGCCATGCAGCAGTATTGCCAGACGCCTATTTGCCGTGCCCAGCAACTCATCACCTACTTTGGTCAGCAAATTGCGCCTTGTGGCACCTGCGATGTTTGTTTGCCCCGCACCCTGACTGAAGAGGCCTTATTTGCCTTTTTACAAGAAGCCAAAAGCATAGATCAACTCGAGGCGCAATTTCTGTGTTCAAAAGCCGAACTCGAGCCAGTTATTCGACCTCATTTACTCACCGAAAAAATCAAATTCAAAGCGGGAAAATTCTACCTCTAAATCTCGCTAATGAACAACACTTCGCAAGAAGAAATGCCCAAACATCAATGGCATTTCATGCTCGTATTATTGCCATTTATTCTTGGTCTCTACCTGGCCGATTACCGTAATTTAACGGAGGCCTCTCTCTTTTTTTTGAATATTCTGAGTGCGCTTGGCGTTGGCTTGCTCTTGCTTTCTCGAACCAGACAAATCGGAATCTTGCTGCTCTTTTTTGCGCTCGGCTTTTGGCTCATGTACACTGCACAAAGCCAATTCAGACAATTCAAACGCCTTCGACTGAATAAAGAATATACCGGAATCTTCAAAATCCAATCTTCAGAACAAAAAAAGGGTACCCAAAAGTTAATTGGCGACTTCTACTTTATCCAAAACAATAGGAGAACTCAAGTTCGCTTGCTGCTCTATTCAAAAGATAGCTTACCAATTGATCTAAGCCAAATCTATGCATTGCGATGTAAGCCTGAACGCATCCAAAATGAGGCCTACCCTGGTGCCTTCGATCAAGAGCGTTATTACCAACTGCAACAAATCAGTCATCGCGTGTTTATCGATGGCTCAGCCCTCAAAATTCTGGGTCCTGCAAAAGATGCTGGCTGGGGTTTTGAGTCCAGTTTGTTTCACATCAAAACAAAGTTATCCGCGCTTTTTTCGGAGGCCCTGAGCACAAAAGCAGCCGCAATTGCCCGAGCGCTCATTATTGGAGAAAGAGATGGCATCGACCAAGAACTTAGGTCTTATTTTTTAGCCACAGGTGCCATGCATATTTTAGCGGTTTCGGGCATGCACATTGGTTTGCTCATCTTGGCGCTGCTAAAAGTTTTGGCTTTATTTTCCAGGTGGGTGAGTCGCAAGCAAGCCTTGTTGTTGGTGGTGCTCATCGTTTGGTATTACGCCATTTTAACAGGGTTGTCGGCCTCCGTGCTGAGGAGCGTTTTTATGTTTAGTGTGCTCTTGCTGAGCCAGCTTTCGGGCAAACAAATCAGCAACCTGAACGCCCTTTTCTTTTCCGCTTTTTGTTTGCTGCTCTACGATCCGCTCTACCTCTTTGACCTCGGTTTTCATTTGTCGTATTTAGCCATGCTTGGTATTTACCTGTATTACGAACTCATCAAAAACTGGATGCTATTCAAATGGCGCTTTGCACAACAACTTTGGGACGGCACCGCCTCGGACTTGCCGCCACACTCACCACCCTCCCCCTGAGTTTGTATCATTTTCATTTGTATCCGAATTATGCGCAATTAGCTAATCTTTGCCTCATGAGCCTCTCGAGCTTTATTTTGATCTTGGGCATGTTTTTCCCTGTGCTGCAAACGCTGCCTTTTGTAGATCACTTGAGTGCTTTTGTTTTGGAAACTTGCATTCAATGGATGCTGAACATCATGCGCTTTTTTAGCGAGGCGCCAGGTGCAATAGCCAAAGGCTTTGACTTGCCATTTTGGTGGGTATTGCTTTTTTGGCTGCTGACCTTTTGCTGGTTTTACGGTTGGCTTGATTTGTCGAAAAATAGCCTCAAAATGCTATTTTTGAGCACATTGGTTTTGATGAGCTATCAAAAACAGCAAATCATTTATCGCAAAGAAATCTGTTATTATTCCCATGACGGTGTGCTTGTTGTTTTTGAGGGAAATAAAGCAAAGGCTTTTGGCTCCAAACCAGCGCAAAAATGTGCCTTTCTTTTCAGCGCCATTGAAAACATGAAAAATTGTCAGATTGACTACCATCAGCTTAAAAAAGGTACAACAGAGGTGAAATTTCCCAACATGCGCTTGCAATTAAAGAATAGCCAAACTT
>Ga0102919_1000391_pt1 | contig 11428 bp, 10 predicted proteins | sample Colrivmet1563A02_FD_78203 | JGI IMG/M metagenome (GOLD analysis project Ga0102919, IMG submission 78203) | Estuarine microbial communities from the Columbia River estuary - metaG 1563A-02 | ecosystem: Environmental > Aquatic > Marine > Intertidal zone > Estuary | place: USA: Columbia River... | reverse complement strand
TTATTAAAAAAAATAATATCAATGTCAATTATTCGATCCTGATACACCCCATTCTTAGAAGATTCTTTTCTGCCCATTTTGTGCTCAATGTTCTTTATTAAATCTAGTAATAATAAGGGCGGACAACCTGTTTTTATCTTGACACAAAGATTAAAAAAATCATGTTGTGACTCAAACCCATGCGGTTTTGAATAGAAAACAGAAGACACTTTTTCCACCAAGATTTCCGATTCCCGAAGGTGAATTAAGCATTGATTAAGGTTTTCTTCTTTATTTCCTAGGTTGGTACCAATTGAAAGGTAAGCTAAATTTAGTTCTCCCATCGGAAGGAGTTTATCATTCGGGTAAGATCTACCTTCAGATAATCTAAGCTTGGTCTTAAACTGTCATAATTCGGACGACAATTTAACAATACCTCACCTCGAATAAAGCGATGGGTAGAATCTGTTAAATAGAACTGATAATTGGTAGCTACGTTTCCTGTCAGTGTGAAAAATGTACCAAATACCCGATGTTCTGGGTCAATGATTTGTGTAAAATCAATGCGATCTGCTTTTATCTTATGTTCATCTACTAAATCATTCGCAACGTTGATCAGCTTAATCAAAGAATCTCTATCAGTAAATACTTTCGTTGATAGCAATAAAGAGCCATTCAAGGGGCCAAGATCGATCTCCTGAAATCCAAATCGTTTATCCCCGATGTTTCTACTCAAGGAATAATTAACCGACATATCAAATCGATAATTGAATAAGGAACTGATTACCCGTTTATTTTCATAGGCATGTTCTGGAAGGCTCGTCCTTAAATAGCACGGTGGTTTTGGCACCACCGGATCTTCCTTACACGCGCAAAGTACGATGAAAAGCACCGCACATAGTAATCCAATTAATTTTGTTGAACTTTTACCCATTTTATTCTTCGCTTATCAGAGGACACCACAGTGAATTTAAAATTCCCTTGTACAATGTACTCTTTGTTTTTCAATATTCGTCCAGACTGTTCAACTATAAATCCTCCCAAGGTTTCTGCATCGCCTTTCATTGCCTCAAATTCATCGCCGTCGAGGTCGATAATTTTATAAAAATCCATGAGGGATGTTCTGCCTTCAAATAAAAACGAACCGTCATCCAATCGCTTATAATCCACTTGATCGTCATCAAATTCATCCGTAATATCCCCTACGATTTCCTCTAATATGTCCTCCAATGTTACAATACCACTCGCCCCACCATACTCATCAACAACAACGGCTAAGTGCATTTTCATGCTTCTGAATTCCTGCAATAAATCATCAATCTTCTTATTTTCAGGTATAAAGAACGGCTTTCTCAACAGCGTTTTCCAGTCAAAATCACCATTATTCTTTAGGTGGGGTAATAAATCCTTGATATACAAAATACCGATTACATTATCAGCACTTTCCTGATAAACCGGAATTCTTGAATAACCCGCTTCAATTACAAAAGAAACCACTTGATTAAAGGTGAAATGTTCGGGAAATGAAGAGGCTTCAATGCGAGGAGTCATAATCTGAATAGCCTCGGTTTTTCCAAATTTCACAATACCTTCCAGCAAGCGTTGTTCATCTTCAGACGTACTCTCTTCCGTAGTAATGGCAATTGCCTGTTCGAGTTCATCCGAAGAAATTTTTAGATTTTTTTTGCCCGCTTTACCAATAAAGTTTGTTCCGTTTACTAATAAGGCCTTGAGCCAAGAAACGGGCGGTGTTCTTCGAATAACATCGATGGGAATGGCCATGAACCGTGTAACTTTTGCTGCATTATTTGCACCATAAATCTTTGGTATTACTTCCCCTGTGATAAGGATCAACAAGGTTATTCCAAAAATCTCAACTAACAATTTAGGGACTTCACCATAGCCCTCCATCATTTTATTTAAAATAAGCGTAGAAAGAATGACTATCCCAACGTTAACAAAATTGATAGAAATAAGTAACAAGGCAATTAATTCCCTAGGTTTTGATAGTAAATCAAGTATTATTCTAGAAATTTTCGAATTCTCAGATTTTAAGCGATCCTTTTCCTTGGGATTGAGTGAAAAGAAAGCGGACTCCGATGAAGTGGTGATAGCAGCTAACACCAGTAGGATTAAAATAATCGAAGAATAAATTGTTTCCGTGTTTGTCCACGAAGCTTGGGCCAACAAGGGCCTTATGGGTTCGGAGGGGTCAGGCATAGATTAAATTAAAATGGAGTTTCATCTTCTGGTTTGGCATTAAATCCATCTACAGCTGAAGGTGGAACTGAGGGATTGTTCGGGTATGGATTAACGGGTTTTGACTCGTGTTCTGGACGGGACAAGATTGTCATTTCATCACCTACTACTTCGGTAGCGTAGCGCGTATTACCGTCTCTATCTTGATATGATCGTTTTTTCAACTTTCCTTCCACATAGATCTTTGTTCCTTTCCTAAGGTACTTTTCTGCCACTTCGGCAAGCCCTCTCCAAAGTACAACATCATGCCAATCCGTATTCTCTCTTTTCTCACCGGTTTGGCGATCTGTATAGGATTCTGATGTGGCTAAGGAAAATGCAGCAAGAACTCCCCCATTCTCAAAATGGCGAACTTCTGGATCTTTACCTAGGTTTCCAATTAAAATCACTTTGTTTACAGTGCCACTCATAACATTGTATTTTGGCCTAAATTACTATTTTTTTGATTTGAACGTACGCTTGGCTTTACTAGAGGGTTGGTTTTCTGCAATGGTAAGACATTCATCTAATGTCAAGCTGTTTGGTTCTGTTCCCTTCGGTAACTTATAATTATCTTTTCCAATTTTCAGATAGGGACCAAATTTACCATTTAAGACCAATACATCCGGTCGTTCATCAAATGACTTAATTGTATTATTGGCAGCTCCGGCACGTTTTTCAAGAATTAATTCAATGGCACGATCCAGGGTGATTTCCATCACATCCTCCTCTTTTGGAATCGACGCAAACAACTTACCAAGTTGCACATAAGGTCCAAATCGACCAACATTAACTTTGATAACTTCTGTTTCAAATTCACCTAAAACTCGTGGCAACTTAAACAACTCCATCGCATCATCCAGCGTAATAGTAGCAATGGATTGACTCTTTAACAAGGAAGCAAAACGAGGTTTTTCACCGTCTGTTTGCTCATCTCCAATTTGGATCATCGCACCAAACTTACCCATTCGGGCGATTACCTTTCGACCAGATGTTGGATCTACGCCTAATTCTCGCTCACCCGTAACTCGTCCTGAGGTTTCCATGGTTTGTTCCACTGTTGCATGAAATGGCGCATAAAATGTTTTTAGCATCGCATTCCATTTTACTTTTCCTTGGGCAATCTCATCAAACGCTTCTTCCACACGTGCTGTAAATTGGTAATCCATAATCTTCTCAAATTGTTGCTCAAGAAATGAAGTTACAAGGACACCAATATCGGTAGGGACCAATCGATTCTTATCGGCACCAACCGTTTCAGTTCGTTCATTGACGGACACTTCATCGCCTTTCAAAAGAAATTGAACATAAGCACGCTGCAATCCATCGCTTTCATTTTTCGCTACATATCCACGCTTTTGAATGGTTGAAATCGTAGGCGCATAAGTTGAAGGGCGACCAATACCAAGTTCTTCCATTTTCTTAACAAGACTCGCTTCAGAGTATCGAGATGGACTTCGGGTAAATCGCTGAGTGGACTGAACTTCAAGTACATCAAGCACTTCACCTTCAGATAATTTTGGCAACATCCCCTCTTCTTCTTCCTCTTCATCTAGTGTACTCGCTGCATACACTCGTAAAAATCCATCGAAAACAATCACCTCACCTTTTGCCGTGAACACTTGATTATCTGGAGCTCCCGATAGTTTTACCGTTGTTTTTTCTAATTGAGCTGGTGCCATTTGACTGGCCAGGGTTCTTTTTCTTATCAACTCATAGAGCCTTTGTTCGTCTCGGTTATCAGAAACTTGCACTGCGCCAAAATTAGAAGGTCGAATGGCCTCGTGCGCCTCTTGTGCAGAAGCGGATTTTGTTGAATATTTTGTTGGCTTTGAATAGGATTCACCATAGGATGAAATAATTTCTTCAGCAGCTCCTTTTAATGCGGTTTCAGATAAATTCGTAGAATCTGTCCTCATGTATGTTATATGTCCAGACTCATATAATTTTTGTGCTACAGACATTGTTCGAGACACGGAGAATCCTAATTTAACGGATGCTTCTTGTTGTAAGGTAGAAGTAGTGAATGGAGATGAAGGAGTTCTTTTCGTTGGTTTTGTATCAATTGATTCGACCGTTAAGTGGCGCCCTTTCATCCCATCTAAAAACGTTTCTACACGAGCCGAATCGTCAAAATTATAATCTAATTCTGCTTTTAATGCACCATTCTTTGCTTTGAGATTAGCAATGGTTTTAAAAAAAGATGTCGCAATAAAGCCTTGGATTTCCTCTTCTCTTTCCGTAATTAATCGAACGGCAACAGACTGAACACGTCCTGCAGATAAACTTGGACGAACCTTTCGCCACAATACAGGAGACAATTCAAACCCGACGATTCGATCAAGAATTCTTCGTGCTTGCTGAGCGTCTACTAAATCCTGATCTATTTTTCGTGGATTAGCAATTGCTTTTTGAACGGCAGTTTTTGTGATTTCATTGAACGTAATGCGATGCGTATTTTCCTGTTTAAGCCCTAAGGTCTCGAACAAATGCCAAGAAATCGCCTCTCCCTCACGGTCCTCATCCGTTGCTAGCCAAACAAATTCTGCATTTTTCGCTAACTTTTTCAACTCCGTTATTAAGGGTTTTTTATCGGCAGGAACCTCATAATTAGGAATAAACTCATTGTCTATTTCAACAGACAAGCCCTTCTTTGCCAAATCCCTGATGTGACCAAAACTAGATTTCACCGTGTAATCAGCGCCTAAATACCCTTCTATAGTTTTGGCTTTTGCCGGTGACTCAACGATGACTAAGTTTTTTGACATGGGTTTCAATATTTGCGACAAATTTATAACTAAAACAATGCAATACACGGTATGTTTTTCTTAAATATTTTAGCCTCTATATATTTAACCTATGGTTAAGGGGCTGGATATTTTTTTGTTAAAACATCTGAAATTATAAAACATGACATTTTGACACTGTACTGAATTGTGGTAAATTTGTACCATGCAGTATGATAAAACAGCCAACGAACCCTTAAACGAAGACCGACAGGGTGAAGTATTATTACAAGCTTCAAGTGAGCCAAATAATACACAAAAAAAATTATACTTGGAAAGCTATGGGTGTCAGATGAATTTCTCCGATAGTGAAGTTGTTGCATCCATTTTAGCGCAAGACGGTTACGCTACAACACGCAATATCGCCGAAGCAGATTTAGTCTTAATTAATACGTGTTCAATCCGTGATAACGCCGAACAGCGTGTGCGCAACAGACTTACTGAATTCCAACATCACAAGCAGCAAAATCCAGAACTAGTTGTTGGGATATTAGGCTGTATGGCAGAAAGGCTAAAAAAGAACTTACTCGAAGAAGAAAAACTAGTAGATATTGTAGCAGGGCCTGACGCATACCGTGATTTACCAAACTTAATTACTGAAGTAGGGACAGGCCAAAAAGCGGTTAATGTATTGCTTTCCAGAGAAGAAACCTATGCAGACATTTCACCGGTCCGATTAGATCAAGGAGGGATTTCTGCTTTTGTAACGATCATGCGTGGATGCGACAATATGTGTTCATTCTGTGTAGTGCCTTTTACGCGTGGACGAGAACGATCTAGAGACCCGAAGTCGATTGTAGCTGAATGCCATGATCTATTTAATAAAGGGTACCGAGAGGTTACACTTTTGGGGCAAAATGTAGATAGTTACCGTTGGAATCTAAGCTCAAAGGGTGAAGTAAAAAATCCGGAAGAAGCTCCTATGAATTTTGCGCAGTTGCTACAAGCTGTTGCCCATGTTTCGCCGTTGCTTAGGGTTCGATTTAGCACCTCACACCCCAAAGATATGACGGATGACGTGCTAGAGGTCATTGCATCAAATCATAACGTTTGCAACTATATACACTTACCTGTACAATCTGGAAACACGGATGTTTTATATCGAATGAATCGAGGGTACAGCCGAGCCTGGTACTTGGATCGAATTGAGGCTATACACCGGATTATTCCAAATTGCGCCATCTCAACAGATATCATTACAGGGTTCTGTGGCGAAACCGATCAAGAGCACATGGACACGGTTAGCCTCATGGAAAAGGTCCAATTCGACTACGCGTATATGTTTAAATACTCGGAAAGGCCCAAAACCTTAGCTGAACGAAAATTTGAAGATGACGTGCCTGAAGAAATAAAAAGCAAACGCTTGACGGAAATTATCACATTACAAACTGCACATAGCCTTGCAGCGAATGAACGGCAAATTGGTTCCATTCAAGAGATCCTGGTAGAAGGTCCTTCTAAACGATCTGAATTACAATACTGCGGAAGAAATTCAATGAATTCAATGGTTGTATTTGACCGTAAGGAGGCACAAAAAGGATCCTATGTTCAAGTGAAAATCACGGGTTGTACTTCTGCTACGTTATTTGGTGAATTGATAGACTAACTTGAACTTAATGAACCTACAACAAATAAAACAGCGTTTTGGTATCGTTGGGAATGCTTCCCCCTTAAATCGGGCCTTAGAAATTGCTGCTCAGGTGGCGCATACGGACTTATCCGTTTTAGTTACTGGAGAAAGTGGGACAGGAAAAGAAATCATTCCACAAGTAATTCATCAATTAAGCGCAAGAAAGCATAAAGAATACATTGCCGTTAACTGCGGAGCAATCCCTGAAGGGACGATAGATTCGGAATTATTCGGGCACGAAAAAGGTTCATTTACCGGGGCAGCGGGGAGCCGCCAGGGTTACTTTGAAGTAGCTAATGGCGGTACGATTTTCTTGGACGAGGTTGCTGAATTGCCCATGCAAACGCAAGTACGTTTATTGCGTGTACTTGAAACCGGTGAATTTCTTCGCGTGGGTGCTTCAAAATCAATAAAAACCAATGTTCGTGTAGTTGCCGCAACCAATGAAAACATGCAACGGGCAATTGCTAAAGGAAAATTCCGCGAAGATCTTTTTTACCGTTTAAGTGCTATTCCAATTCAACTTCCTGCCTTGCGCGAACGCGATGAAGACATTCATCTGTTGTTTCGGAAATTTGCCAGTGATTTTGCTGATCGGTATCGAATGCCAGCTATTCGACTGACGGAAGATGCAGTAAAAGTACTTATGGAATACTCTTGGCCTGGAAATATCCGGCAATTAAAAAACACGGTAGAACAAATAAGTATAATTGAAACGGAACGAAGTATTGATGGAAATTTACTGCGTGCGTACTTGCCTACCCTTCAGGAACAAAGTCCTGCAATAATAAATGAAACCAGTCAAGAATCAATTTCTGAACGAGAATTAATGTATAAGTTCCTATTCGACATGAAAAAGGATCTTACTGATTTAAAAAAACTTGTGGTAGAATTATTAAGTCAATCTGGAAATATCCAATTATCTCCGGACCAACACGCCGTAATGGATAAGCTTTATCAAGATTATGGTACAGCTAGTACGCCATCCAAAGGATTAATCGCCCCTCGAATAGAGCCAGTTGAGAATGATTTTATTGACAATGAAGAACCCTTCGTTTTGCATGAGGAATTTGAAGAATCACTTTCACTTGAAGAACGAGAAAAAGAACTTATTGTTAAAGCACTAGAAAAGCATCGAGGGAAACGCAAATATGCTGCACAAGAGTTAGGTATTTCAGAACGAACCTTATATCGAAAAATAAAAGAATATAACTTAGCCGAATGAGAACCATCTTTTTTTTGTTGCTTACCCTTGGCCTAACAAGCTGTTGGCCGAGTAAAATCGGCTTTAAGGATACTGGAGGAATGCCTGAAGAATGGAAAAATTTTCACTTACAGACCCTTCAAAACAACGCAGCAACCTGTCCGATTAGTTATCCGGCTTCATTAACTGAAGCGATTAAAGATGGAATTCAAAATAATACCCGCTTAGGTCTTGCTACTTCACTTTCAGACGCACAAGTGCAAGTATCCGGAGAAATAACATCCTACGCAGTAAACCCTATTGCAATTCAAAATGGAGATAACGCCGCGAAGAACAGATTAACCGTTTCGATCCAATTTACCATAGTAACAACCGTACCGAAGGCAGAGGAATTCAAATTATCGGTTACACGGTTTGCAGATTTTGATGCTTCAACCAATTTATCCTCGGTTGAATCTCAATTATTGACAACGATAAACGAACAAGTAATTCAAGATGTAATCAATAAATTAATGAGTAACTGGTGAGTTGGAATAAATCAAATATCAACAAGCTGTGCCTGAATATGGACTTAATTTCAACCACGGACTTAGAGTTAATGCAAAACCTTTGTGAGGCATTTCCTTACGCAGGGTTATTTGCACTTTCCCTATTAGAAGGCTTACACAAAACAGATGATATACGATTGAATGCCATGATTGCTGCGTATGCATATCGAATTCAAAATAGATCCAAATTATATACCCTTCTTCATACACCTCAACCCAATAATACCATACTCGAGGACCTACCTGCCGAAGTATCTGAAACTGTAATTCCTGTTGAACAAGAAAACACGCAGACTCAGCAGCCTGTAGAGGACGCGTTTGAAGCCCCAGTGCATCAGGACCAACCCCTGGTTATTCAAGAAGAAGACAAAGACCCAATTGATGTGTTAATCGAGGGAAGCGCTTCAATAGCAAAGTTTGTTAAAGAATTCCATGAGGATCAACTAGTAGTTGAGCCCAAAGATCAACCGATTGTGGCCGATGAAATCAAACAAAAATCGATTGATTTAGCACCTAAGTCGTTTACCTCTTGGTTGGCTGGTTCAGAATTCTCCAAAACTAAAGAAAACGTAATTGAAGTGGCAAACGTTCCACCTCGACAAAAAGCTGAATTTTATTCACCCGCAAAAAAAGCAAAAGAAAGCTTAAATCCTGACCATGTACCGGTAAGTGAGACCTTAGCGAAAATCTATGTAATTCAAGGAAATTATCCACGAGCAGTTGCTATATACGAACAATTAATTTTGGCTTTTCCCGAAAAAAAGAGTTACTTTGCAAGCCAAATTCAAAAATTATCTAAAAAGTCATAGCTATGATTACGACCATTTTTTCAATTATTATAACCCTTGCAGCGATTTTATTAATTGTTGTTGTTTTCATTCAAAACCCGAAAGGGGGTGGCTTAAGCAGCGATTTTGGAAGTGCCACACAATTAGGTGGTGTTAAGCAAACTACAGAATTCATCGATAAATTAACTTGGGGACTAGCCGCTACGATTGTACTTAGTTGCATTGTAATGACCATGCAGCAACCAAAACCTCAGGTTCAAAAACAACCAACTGAAAAAACACAGCCTAAATCAGGTTCAGGAAATCAACCAGCTGGTCAAGGTCAACAAGGTCAGTCAGGGAACAACCAGTAAGTTTTACATTACAGGTAAGTAATGTCAGTATGTCAGCACATGCTGACATTTTTTTTTGTTCTGAGAAATTTTGTCTCACTTCCATGTAATGGTATGAAATTCGACCAATAGAAGCGTATTTTTAAAACTATAAATTATGTCAGTTAACTTTAAACCATTGGCGGATCGAGTTCTGGTAGAGCCGGCGCCAGCAGAGCAAAAAACAGCGAGTGGGATTATTATTCCTGATACCGCGAAAGAAAAACCCCTAAAAGGCAAAGTCATCGCAGTAGGTGGAGGCAAAAAGGATGAGCCTATGAGTCTTCGCGTTGGTGACGAGGTCTTGTATGGTCAATATTCAGGAACGGAAATAAAACTCGACGGAAGCACGTATTTAATAATGCGAGAATCCGATATCTACGGAGTATTTTAAGTTAAGCAGCTGTTAAATAACATATAAACTAATAAACATGGCAAAGGATATATTATTTGATCTTGAAGCAAGAGAAAAATTAAAAGCTGGCGTGGATGCGTTAGCGAATGCAGTTAAAGTAACCTTAGGTCCTAAAGGCCGAAATGTAGTTATCGGTAAAAAATTTGGTGCACCGCACATCACTAAAGATGGTGTAACAGTAGCCAAAGAAATTGAGCTAAAGGATCCAATGGAAAATATGGGTGCTCAAATGGTAAAAGAAGTAGCGTCCAAAACGGCGGATATCGCTGGAGATGGAACTACAACTGCAACCGTATTGGCACAAGCAATCATAACAGCAGGGCTTAAAAATGTAGCCGCAGGAGCGAATCCAATGGATTTAAAAAGAGGTATCGATAAAGCGGTAACCGAAGTGGTTAAAAACCTAAAAAAGCTTTCCAAAGAAGTTGGAAAAGATGCTTCGAAAATTGAGCAAATCGCTACTATTTCTGCGAACAACGATGAAACCATTGGTAAATTAATTTCTCAAGCGATGAAAGTTGTTGGGAACGATGGTGTAATCACAGTGGAAGAAGCGAAAGGAACAGAAACCGAAGTAAAAACGGTAGAAGGAATGCAATTCGATCGAGGATATTTATCTCCTTACTTTGTTACGAATACAGAGAAAATGGTAACAGAAATGGAAAATCCACTGATCCTTATCACCGAAAAGAAAATTTCAAGCATGAAGGAATTGCTTCCCATTCTTGAACCAGTTGTTCAAGCGGGTAAAAGCTTATTAATTATTGCGGAAGATGTTGACGGTGAAGCACTCGGAACCCTAGTAGTGAATCGATTGAGAGGTTCATTAAAGGTTGCTGCAGTTAAAGCGCCAGGTTTTGGTGACCGAAGAAAAGCAATGCTAGAAGATATCGCCATTCTAACAGGAGGACAGGTTATTTCTGAGGAACGTGGAATGACCCTTGAAAATGTAACTATGGATATGCTTGGACAAGCACAAAAAATTGATATTGACAAGGACAATACAACCATAGTGAATGGAAAAGGTAAAAAAGACGATATCAAGGCACGCGTAAATCAAATTCGTGCACAGATTGAAACAACTACCTCTGATTACGATCGTGAAAAACTACAAGAACGATTAGCAAAACTAGCAGGTGGAGTGGCTGTTCTTTATGTAGGTGCACCTACTGAAGTTGAAATGAAGGAGAAAAAAGACCGTGTTGACGATGCATTGGCTGCAACACGCGCTGCAGTGGAGGAAGGAATTGTACCTGGTGGTGGCGTAGCATTAATTCGCGCGATTGAGACCTTAGATAAACTTAAAGGTGCAAACGAAGATGAAACAACTGGAATTGCAATCGTAAAACGCGCTGCTGAAGAGCCATTGCGTCAGATCATTGCTAATTCAGGAGGAGAAGGTGCAATTATCGTTCAAAAAGTTCGTGAAGGCAAAGATGATTTTGGATACAATGCAAGAACAGACAAAT
>Ga0102919_1000376_pt1 | contig 11561 bp, 7 predicted proteins | sample Colrivmet1563A02_FD_78203 | JGI IMG/M metagenome (GOLD analysis project Ga0102919, IMG submission 78203) | Estuarine microbial communities from the Columbia River estuary - metaG 1563A-02 | ecosystem: Environmental > Aquatic > Marine > Intertidal zone > Estuary | place: USA: Columbia River... | reverse complement strand
GCTGCACCTGCTTGACGAAGGCCTGAACCACCGGCAACCGAGCCTGCCGAAGCAGCGTACAACGCAAAGGGAACCGAAAGCAATTGTTGTCCGCCCAAGAACTGATAGTTCGTAGAACCGGTTAAATCAACTTCTGTGCGGAGGAAATAAGGGCCGTCAGACCAGTCCAAGCCCAACATCGTGCCAGTCGCGACCAATCCACCGCCAAATTCAAAAGATATCAAACCGTTGGCATTGGTCGTCAAGGCATGAGTTTCGCTGTAAACCGTCGCACCGCCAATGCTGTCGCGCACCAACACGGTCCGGACACCGACTGCCTGGTTGCGAACCAGTTCACCGGCCGCATTGCGAACAACCGCTTGATAGGAAATCCGATCCGAGGCCCCGTAACGAACACGAAGGCTGCAGACCGAAGAGACAATCGGCGTGCTGCAACCGGTGATGACCACGCGGAATGAAGCATTGTTATAGGATTGATCAGCGGATGCGATAGCCAGCGTAGCGGAATTAACACCGGATACACCGGCACCGTTGGCGAGGTCATTCCAGGTGTTGCCCGACAGGCGTTGCCATTGGAAAGCCTGCGCATTGGTGGCACTAACAGCGATGCTAACAGGGGTGTTGCGGGGAACGGTCAGGGCGGATACGGGCTGAGCCGTTATGGTGGCGGCAGCCTGAATGCTCACCGTTCCAGCAACAAACTGGGTATAAGGAATCACATCGGCATTAAAATCGGCGTATTCGCAATTGCCGGCGGTGGCCAAGTCCCAACCAAGGGTCGTCGAAGGAGACGAGGAAGGAGTCCCGGTAATGCGGAATTTAACGCGGAACAGCAAACCGGAGAGGTTCACCGGGTTAAGGTCAAACCAGGCCACCCGAAACTGACGACCCAACCCTGGGAAAATACCGCAGTTTGACAAAAACCCGGACGTATTGATGGAAGGATGCACATCGCTCACCATCCCCAGGCATTGCAATTGGGTGCTATCGTAGGTGATGGCCATGGAAATGGCGGCTACGCCGTTCAATTGATCCACCGATACCGGAATGGATACCGTATCCCCCGTACAACCGGCCACCGAACCAATGTTGGTAACAATGGGGGTCACCACTCGAAGGGTCGAGGCATTCGAAAAGAGGGGCGCACCGCAGGCACCGTTCACTTGGACCCGGTACACGGTGTTATCCAACGCAGAGGTTATTCCCGTCAATTGCAAAGTAGCCGATGTGGCGCCAGCAACCCCGGAACCGTTACTTAGGTTGGTCCAGGCACTGCCGCTTTGGCGTTGCCATTGGTAGGTGGCCGCGTTGGTGGCTACGACCGCAAGGGATACCGAGCCGCCGGACAGGGCTTGCACCGTGGGATTGGGTTGCTGGGTGAGGGCCGGAGCAACGGCTGCACCTACACCGCCGTTGGTAAAGGTTACATTGTTAATAACATTCGCCGCAGAATCGGCCAATTCACAATTACCAGCGTTCTGGAGATCCCAGGAAAGGGTTGAGTTCCCGGTAGCCCGAAAACGCATATTCAACAAAAGCCCGTTCACACTAACAGGTACCAAGTTGAACCAAGCGACCCGAACCTGTGGCTGCGTTCCCTGGGTCGTTGCATTCACGATAAGGTTGGATCCCAACGCAGGCAGTGCATTGCTAAAACCAACAAAAGTCAAGGTACCTCCGTTGTAGTTTAGGGACAAGGATATCGCACCCAAATTGTTGGCATTGAGGATGTTAATGGGAACCAAAACGGTGTCACCTCCACAGGCTTGGACATTGCCGGCTTGGACTTGAATCGTCTGAGCGTTGGCCACCTTGAGGCCACTCGTTGCCGTGATCAAAAACAGAACGAACGCAGCAAAAGCTGATGCCGTTGAACGCAAAAGGTTGGTTTTCATAGTTGTTGGTTTGGAGGGGTATCGTAGAGGATAAAAGCCGTGGGGCCAATGGGCAAATGAGTGCTTAGCGACGGATTACAAGAGGCCATTGACGGGCAAAATCAGAGGGATTGTTGGTATTTCCAGAACCTGAAACAACCCCTACACGGACCAAGTAACGGCCCTCGGACCATTGTTCCACCGGCAATTCAATCCGTGTTTTTCCGGAAGGAAGGCGGTCCCGATCTTGAGACCAAACCAAACGACCCCGGCTATCGTAAACCACCACGCTCAATTGTTCGACACCTGTAGGAAAATGCAAGTCCAAGGCACTGAAATCCCCTGCAGGATTGGGGTAAAGCCCCGCCTGCCAAGAACCGGAAGCAGGGACCACTTTGGGTAGACGCAGATCGGCCATGGGGTAGGCTTCGCCGTCGGGTCCGGCCATTTCGCTCAAATCCCGGGGGACCCAAGGTGCCGCGGAGGAACCGCGGACCAAGATCTCAAAGAGGGGTTCCCCGGTCACCGGTACAACCCCCTCGACATCGCTCCAACCCAAACGAAATTCACCCCCTTGGCAAGACCAGGATAAATCACCCGGAGGCAAGGAAGAACGAACATCGAGGATTTCGAGGCCCGATGGAACGCCCGCCACCACAGACAGGGCCGAAATCGCACCCTCAAAGCCGGTGGTAACCGGAATCCACGTACCGTTCGATTCCTCGGAAGCCAAACCGTTGTATTCCATCATCAAACGAACAGGCTGGCGCAAATTGGAAGGCACATAACTAGCATTCACATCCCCGTAGATCAGGCCCTTGAAATCCAGGGTCTGGGTCTGGCCGTTTGCGGTCAAGGTTGGCGCCTCAAAAGCCCAATCCCCCACATTGAACGAGGTCACAAGATTGGAGAAGCGACGGGTAATGAGGAGGGCATCGTTGGAATTGACCGAATTGGTATTGTTAACATCCCCGGCTTTGAGTCTTATTCCTACCAGTGGCGCGGTACCCGTAAAAAACTGACGAACTCGTAGGGCATCCGTAGCGTTTACCCCGCCCCAAGGTTTGTTTGATGTCGCCCCAAGAGTGTAGTTGCCGTCGGGAAACTGACTGATTTCATAGGCACCGCTTGCGTTGGTGGTGGCAGTAGAAACCACGACCGCCAAGTTGTTGACCAAACGCACCTGGCAATTGGTCAAAACAGACTGCGCCGTATTGTCGTAACGCAGGACCCCTAAAACTTTGTTATCCTGGTAGGTTTGTTGAATACCCTGACTCAAACGGGCTTGGGTTCCCGAACCCAGTCCCAGATGGAAAGGCTGACCCAAGGTGAAGGACCATTGAACCCCCGCATTGCTCCAATCCTTGCCCGCCGTGGAGGTCCCGGACTGAGCAAAAAGCGAACCTGAAAGGCCTAAACCAAAAAGCAAGAAGGCAGGCAAATACAAGGCGAATCTTCGGTGGATTTGCATAAAGGGGTGTTTTGGATAAAAGTACTAAACTTTTTTCAAAAACAAACCCCTACGAAACCCTTGTACTGCGGCCTCCGGTCAGGTAAAGGCCTGACTATCTATGATTTCGGCTTGCCTAAATCTCAATGAGCATGCGATAAGGGTCCTCCAAAAATTCTTTGACGCGGACCAAGAAACTCACCGAATCTTTGCCGTCGATCAGGCGGTGGTCGTAACTGAGTGCGATGTACATGATAGGTCGGATAACCACCTGACCCTGAAGGGCGATGGGGCGCTCGACGATATTGTGCATACCAAGAATAGCGCTCTGTGGAGCGTTGATGATAGGGGTCGACAGCATCGACCCAAAAACACCCCCGTTGGTGATGGTGAAGGTGCCCCCTGCCATTTCATCAACCGACAAGGTCCCTTCCCGGGCTTTGCCGGCCAAACGAGCAATTTCCCTCTCGATTTCGTGCAGGGCCAAGTGATCGGCTCCACGAACCACGGGCACCATTAAACCCCGCGGGGCCGATACGGCGATGCTGAGATCGACATAATCGTGATAAACCAAATCCTCGCCATCCAACCCGGCATTAATCACCGGAAACTCGCGCAATGCCAAGCATACCGCTTTGGCGAACAAAGACATGAAACCCAAACCAACACCGTAGCGCTCTTTGAACGAGTCCTTGTAACGGGACCGCATCTCCATGAGTGGGCCCATGTTCACCTCGTTGAAGGTGGTCAACATGGCGGTTTCGTTTTTGACGGCCACCAAGCGGCGGGCTATGGTTTTGCGGAGTTGGCTCATGCGCTCTCTGCGCTGAGGACCGGAGGGACCGGAGGACCGCACAATCGGATCGGGCCGATTGGACGCCGGCGCAAGAGATGACGATGCAAGAGGCGCCGAGGAATCAGGAACTGAAGGAGCCGAGGACATCGCCAGGGCAGGAGCAGCCGGGGCGGGGGGCGCAGCGGTCGGGGCGGGGGGCGCAGCCGCCGGAGCAGCAGCAGCGGAAGCGACGGGTGCAGCCGGCGCGTCAGATGCAGGTCCCCCTTCAGCCGCATCGGTCTGGATGCGAGCCACCAAGGCACCCACCGCCACCGTGGTTCCTTCAGGGATGAGAATTTCGAGGATCCCTGCTTGCTCGGCGTTTACTTCCATGGTCGCCTTGTCGGTCTCCAATTCGCATAACATATCATCCATTCGAACGGACTCTCCGTTCTTTTTGAACCACTTTCCAATCACCACTTCGGTGATGGATTCTCCAACCGCGGGTATTACAACATCAAGGGTCGCCATGAGAATGTTTTTGAATTTTGGGGCCTAAAATCAGAGAGGAAATAATGGAGTTAACTAAAGTGTAAATGCTTGAACAACAATGTTTTGTTGTTCTTTTTCGTGAACCTTGGCATAACCCGTTGCGGGTGATGCACTGGACTTCCTGGATATCAGTTTGAGGTTACGGTTTTGTTCGAATCGTAACATATAGGTCCAGGCCCCCATGTTCTTGGGCTCTTCCTGAACCCAATAATACTCGGCCTTGGGATAACGCAGGTACAAGGCGTCCAGCTGGGGCTCGGGCATCGGATACAATTGTTCGAAACGGACCAAAGCAACATCCTTTCGTTTGTTTTCTCGGCGATAGGCTAACAAATCGTAATATATTTTTCCGGTGCAAAAAACAACCCGTAACACTTTGCGCGGATCGGCCTCGGCGTCGTCGATAATTTCCCTAAAACCTCCGGTCGTCAATTCATCCAACCCAGATACACAGGACGGATGCCGTAACAATCCCTTGGGCGTCATCACGATCAATGGTTTGCGGAATTCCCACGCTTGTTGCCGGCGTAACAAATGAAAGAAATTAGCCGGACTCGTACAATTGGCCACCACCATGTTCATTTCGGCTGCCAATTGCAAAAAGCGTTCAGGGCGGGCACTGGAATGCTCGGGACCCTGGCCTTCGTAACCATGGGGCAACAAAAGAACCAAACCGTTCATGCGCCGCCACTTGGATTCGCCGCTGCTTAGAAATTGGTCAATGACGGTTTGGGCACCGTTCGAAAAATCTCCGAACTGGGCTTCCCAAACCACCAAGGCATTGGGGGAGGCCATCGAATAACCGTACTCAAAACCCAGAACGGCGTATTCGGATAAGAGGGAATTGTAAATAGAAAATGGACCTTGGGCCTCAATCGGGAGATGGTTCAAAAAAACATGCAAGCGATTGTCCTTTTCATCTCTGGCAGCGGCATGACGATGCGAAAAGGTACCCCTCACCACATCCTGTCCAGAAATTCGAACTTTGCGGCCGTCGGATAGCAAACTACCGTAGGCCAGCAACTCGGCCAAGGCCCAATTAATCTGACCTTGTTGGTAAGATTCCCGGCGCTCATCCATGAGTTTTTGGACTTTGCGAAGAACCTGGAAATCGTTGGGAACGGTCGTAAGTGCCTCCAGGACTGCGTCCAGCTTGGAACGCTCCACCCCGGTGGCGGGGGATTGGTTAAAATCTTCGTAAGTCGCCTTGCGCATCACGGCCCATTGTTGTTCCAAAGGCTGCAAGGCATAGGGCACGGCGTTTTGTTTGACCTTGTTCAAGCGATCTTGAAGCATGGATTTGAAGCTGTTCTCCATCTCAACCGCCAGATCAGCAGTCACCTGACCGCTCTGTTCCAACCGGGTCGAATAGACTTTGCGAGGATCCGGGTGGTTCTCAATCAAACCATAAAGGGTGGGTTGGGTAAACTTGGGCTCATCGGATTCGTTGTGCCCATGCCTTCTGTAACACAACATATCCACATAGAAGTCTCGACCAAACTGCTGCCGGAACGCAACGGCCATTTCGACCGCAAAAACAACTGCTTCGGCATCATCCCCGTTCACGTGAAGGACAGGACAGCCCAAACCCAAAGCCACCGAGGTACAATAGTCCGAGGAACGGGCATCATCAAAATCGGTGGTAAAACCGATTTGGTTGTTGATCACAAAATGCAGGGTTCCACCGGTTTGATACCCCTTGAGCCTGGACATTTGGGCCACTTCCGAAGCCACGCCTTGACCGGCCAGGGCCGCATCACCGTGAATAAGAATCGGAAGGATTCGACGATAGTCTTTGGCATAAAGCATATCGCATTTGGCTCTTACAAATCCTTGAAGTACAGGATCTACAGCCTCCAAGTGCGATGGATTGGGCACTAAATCCAAATGCACCGTACGACCCTCCTCCAGATTCAACTGGGAGGCAAAGCCCAAATGGTATTTGACATCTCCGTCTCCAAAGCTGAGGTCTGGATCCTTGATGCCTTCAAATTCATTAAAAATATACTCGTAGGTTTTGCCGAGGGTGTTGGCGAGGACATTGAGGCGCCCTCGGTGGGCCATGCCGACTGCAACGGCTTCAATGCCCAATTCGGATCCACGCCGTATAATGGCGTCCAAGGCGGGAATGGTGTTCTCCCCACCTTCGAGAGAAAAGCGCTTTTGCCCAACAAATTTCTTGTGCAAAAAATTTTCGAAAACAACGGCTTCGTTTAACTTTTGGAGGATACGCTTCTTTTTGTCCAAATCAAAGCCGTAATCGGGGGAACGGTTCTCGAAATAATCCCGGCACCAGTCCCGAATTTCTTTCTCGCGGATGTGTTGAAATTCAAAGCCGAGGCTACCCCCGTAACAGGCCTGCATATCTTCCAGGGCTTGTCCCAGGGTTTTGCCTCCGGTAGCGGCAAAAACGCGGGGCAGGTCTTCCTGGCCTAAGCCAAATAGCGCCGGATCCAACCCGGGGTTCCGGTCTTTGCGGGGGCGGATGGGGTTGGTTTGGGCAACGAGGTGAGCCCGATTCCGGTAGGCTTCCAGCAAGAGCGCGGCTTGAATTTCTTTGACAACTTCTTGGGAGGAGCCTCGTCTTGGGGCTCCTTCAACTTGGGCAAAATCAAAGCCCTCAAAAAAACGGGCCCATTCCAAATCCACCGAGGCCGGATCGTTGTTGTACTGTTGGTACAAGCCTTCGATAGCTACGGCATCGGAAGCGGTCAAAAACGAAAACTGATGCATGGAAACCTTGAAATTGGGTGTTACAAATAGACAACCTGAAAGAACAAAGCAAAATTATACCATCTTAAGCTGTAAATAATTGCATATGCAACAAAATTCATCAAACACTATTTTATCATCACCCTCCATTTCATCCAAAGAATCTTCCCACCCGCCGGTTGTTCTGATTGCCGGAGGCTCCGGGCTCATCGGTACAGCACTGAGCCAATACCTAGTGGGCCTGGGTGCCCATGTTCGCATCCTGACTCGCTCGGGTCCCACCAAGCCAGCATTGGGGTCCAACCTAAGTTTCGTTACCTGGGACCCCCAATCTGCGGTCATGGACCCGGCTGCCCTCCAAGGCGTCACCCACGTTGTTAACCTGGCCGGTTCAGGGATTGCGGACAAGGCATGGACCTCGGCCCGCCGCAAGGATTTGCTCTTGAGTCGAACCCAAAGCGCGGATTGCCTGGCGGCCGCCCTTCAACGGGCTTCGGAACAGGGAGCTACCCCTGTTGAGCGCATTGTCACCGCCTCGGCCATCGGGTATTACGCGAATGGGGAGGCCGTGGCCACCGAACAAAGCCCGAAAGGATCTGGATTTCTCGCCGAACTGACCAGCGAATGGGAAAAACACAGCGCGCCATTGGGGACCTGGGCCCCGCTTACCACGCTGCGCATTGGTTTGGTTCTTTCGGCCCGTGGGGGCCTCCTGCGTCCCCTCCTCCCTGTCACTCAACTGGGTCTGGGTGCCTGCATTGGTTCTGGGCGACAATGGATGTCCTGGATTCACGAAAAAGACATGGTGCGTTTGATCGTGCATGCGTTGTTTGACACGGAATGGCCATCGGGCGTCTACAATGCCGTGGCACCGTTACCTCGCAGGCACCTGGGCTTTATGCGCTCTTTGGCCAAAGCCCTGCACCGACCTCTCTGGATGGCCTTGCCTGGATGGCCCCTGCGATGGATTATGGGACCTCGATCGACCCTCATCCTGGAAGGGGTCTTGGCCTCCTCCCAAAAAGTACAGGACCAGGGATTTGTCTATGATTTCCCCGACTTGGACGTTGCCCTCAACGATTTGGTTGGAAAATCAGGTCTCTAATTCCCCAGAATGGAAGGGTCCTAGCCGTTTGGTATCCGCTTCTGGATTCAAAACCCCTTTTCCTTCCATCGCAGCGGTCAATTCAGAAGCCAAAAGCGGGGTAAGCAAGACGCCTTTGGCCCCAAAACCGTTAAAAACCCAGCGGTTACCTCCCCCAGGATGGGCCCCCACATAGGGTCTTCGGTCGTGCGATGCCGGTCTTAGGCCGGCTTTGTACTCAAAATCATAGGCTCCCGATAGGTCCTCCCCTAACAATTGGACCAAACCCGCTTGCAATTTGGCCTTGCCCTTTTCGGTGGAACTAGGCGAAAAATCATGCCACTCAAAGGTGGCCCCGGCGCGGTAACGATCCCCTCCCAGGGGTTGCAAGAAAAGATCCCGTTTGATCATGACCGAAGCGGGGCCGTTAGGGAGGGTAAATTCAACCAATTCCCCCTTTGTTGGCTTTAAACGGGCCAAGAATTCGCTACGACTGTGGGCAAAGACGCCTCGAGCATCCACCACGCTGCTCCGCTCAACCTGTTCCGCTTCGGTCCACAAGGCATCCACCCATCGACCTTGGGATTGCCAGCGTAGGCGACAAGCCTGGATATACCCTTCGACATCCAACCAACCCGCCTCGCGTACCAAACCCCAAGCCAGGACACCCCAAGTGCGTTCATAGGCATGGAGTCCGGCAGCCCCCGCCCCCTGCCAGTTGGCTTCCAACCAACGCGGGTAATTGGCAGCAGCAGCATCCCATTGAAGCTTATGCTCTTGGTGGAGGATGGGCTGTACATAGGGTCGGTGATTCAAAAAGGGTTGGCCCAGATCCCTTTCTTCGGATTCAAAAAAATCCAACATAGCGGGCAGAGCTTCTTCTACCCGCCATCCAGGGATTAAACGAAAAAAATTGATGGGATTCCATAAACCCGCCGCCACCGGGGTGGCTGCGCCGGGCCTGGTATGCTGAAAAATCTGAACCGACCAACCGCGCCTTTGCAGGGTCCTGCCAAGCACGGTGCCTGCCAACCCGGCGCCTACAACGACAACGGACCGGCTGTCCAAGGCTTAGGCCTGCTCCAGACCCGAAAAGAAAAACGCTGCTTCGATGGCTGCGTTTTCGTCGCTATCGCTCCCGTGAACGGCGTTTTCGCCAATGCTCCGGGCATAGAGTTTACGAATGGTGCCTTCGGCGGCTTGTTCGGGATTGGTCGCCCCAATCAGGGTCCGAAAATCGGCGACGGCCTGATCTTTTTCGAGGACAGCAGCCAGGACAGGTCCGGAAGACATGAAGGCGACCAACTCCCCGTAAAAAGGACGGGCGGCATGAACCGCATAAAAAGCCTCGGCTTGAGCCTGGCTTAGGCGGGTCATTTTGAGGGCCTTGAAGCGGAAACCCGCTGCCTGAATGTGGGCCAAAATTTTGCCCATATGCCCGTCGGCCATCGCGTCGGGCTTGATCATGGTGAAAGTGTTATTACTAGTCATAGCTCATTAAACGGCCGCGAAGTTAGACCTAATTCGCTTGGTTTGGAAACAAGCCGCAGCCCGGGCGCCACTACAGCCGCTGCAAGCGCGCACCCAATGCGGTGAGGCGTTCATCAATACGCTCGTAGCCTCGGTCAATCTGAAAAGCGTTGTCAATGTAGCTGGTACCTTCAGCGGACAGGGCAGCAATTAACAAGGCCACCCCTGCCCGGATATCCGGTGAGGTCATTCGGATGCCTCGCAGCGGATAGGCGTGATCCAAACCAATCACCGTGGCACGGTGTGGATCGCAGAGGATGATCTGAGCGCCCATGTCAATCAACTTGTCGACGAAGAACAAGCGACTCTCAAACATTTTTTGGTGGATGAGCACCGAACCTTTGGCCTGGGTCGCCATGACCAAGATGACGCTCAACAAATCAGGCGTGAATCCGGGCCAAGGGGCATCGGCAACCGTCAAAATGGACCCATCCATAAAGTGCTCAATTTGGTAATGATCCTGGGCAGGCACCAACAAATCCTCTCCTTGAATTTGAATCTGCACCCCCATGCGCCGAAAGACCTCCGGGATGATTCCCAATTCAGCAGGGGCCGCATCGCAGATGCGGATTTGAGAGCGGGTCATGGCGGCCAAGCCCACAAAACTCCCCACCTCAATCATATCGGGCAGCAGCCGGTGTTCTGCTCCGTGTAGACGCTCCACCCCTTCGATCCGTAGAAGATTGGACCCTATGCTATCGGGATCAATACGGCCACCCATCGAATTAATCAAGCGGCATAGTTGCTGGATATAGGGCTCGCAAGCTGCGTTGTAGATCACCGTCGTGCCCTTGGCCATGCAAGCGGCCATGATCACATTGGCGGTGCCGGTCACCGAGGCCTCGTCCAAGAGGATACGAGTTCCTTGCAATCCGGAAGCCTCCACCCGGTACATCCCTTGATTCTCCAAAGGAACCAATCGTGCCCCTAATGCCTGAAGACCCGTGAAATGCGTATCGAGACGACGGCGGCCGATTTTGTCTCCCCCGGGTCGGGGCGCCATGGCCCAACCCTGTCGAGCCAACAAGGGACCCAACAACATGATGGAACCCCTTAGGCCAGACCCTCCTTTGCGGAAAGCATCGCCTGCCAAAAAGGATGTATCCAAGTCCTTGGCTGTGAATCGCATCGAGCCACCGCCCAAATCTTCAATCTGCACCCCCAGTCCACGCAACAGGTCAATCAGATGGCGAACATCCAAAATATCCGGCAAGCGATGCAGGGTCACCGTTTCTTCGGTCAGCAAGACCGCCGCTAAGACCTGCAAGGCTTCGTTTTTGGCTCCTTGAGGAGTAATGTTACCACCCAGGGGGCAGCCCCCTTCGACGAGGAGGGTATCGCGACCATTTGGATTCATCAGGAACGAAATTTCTTTTTGAAAAAGGGTTTTTTCTTGAAAGGTTTTTTGCCGGAACGAGCATAGTCGTTTTGGTTCGGCAAGGGGGCGAATTTGGTTTCCAAAACCGTATCCTCTGTACTAAGCGCAATGCGACCTTCGGACAATTTGAGTAAATCCGCAAAGACCACTTCGTCGTTCAAAAGGACCTTGTTCCAATTGCGGTAACTCATTTTCATGAAATTGGC
>Ga0102919_1000366_pt1 | contig 11712 bp, 30 predicted proteins | sample Colrivmet1563A02_FD_78203 | JGI IMG/M metagenome (GOLD analysis project Ga0102919, IMG submission 78203) | Estuarine microbial communities from the Columbia River estuary - metaG 1563A-02 | ecosystem: Environmental > Aquatic > Marine > Intertidal zone > Estuary | place: USA: Columbia River... | reverse complement strand
TTTCAAAGTGCTTTCTTGCACTGAGATACATATCTAATCCCATTGGGGCTCCTTCTTGTTGTTTATATTAATTATACTGTGTGGGTCTGACATTTGTCAAGTGCCCTGGTGATCGTGGGGGAGTGTTGTGAGCAGTTTATAGTCGTACTCAGGACTTTCATTATCTAATTATAGATACTGAGCGATTGCGTTGTAGGTTGATGTGGAAACTGTTTCCTCATCTGTCATCTTTAGCAAGCGAATTGCGTTTGTGATTTCTTTCTTTGACTCGCGGTAAGTGCTGGAGTGAATAACCTCAAAATCCTTTTCAGGTTCTGCTGGGAACTCTCCCTCTTTTGTCTTGATGTCAAAATCAACATTTAGCGTATCTGACCAAGAACGATAGTTGGTGCGTAGGTTTTCAGCCTTTGAGAAATGAGCCATAGCCCACTTTCCAATTTCTACTTTCCAAGCCTCATAAGCAAGGGTGAAGTTTGCTTCTTTTGCTGATTGTGTTGCGTAGTCTGCTTCTAGGGTAGCAAGTGCTTCCTCTAGTCCTGCGATTACTCGTACTGTTGGGATTTTTACATTTATTGCTTTTGTTCTAGCCATTGGGTTTTCTCTTTTCTTTGTTGTGGGTTAGTTTCTATTATAGCGTGGGGGTCTGACATTTTACTGAAGTGAGCCTTTTTGTATCTTGCTCAGGATAGGTCACGCCACTTATTTATAGTGGCTGTACGCTAGCCACTTAGTAGTTAGACTACTTTGCTGTCCAAGTTGTATAACGGGCTGAACCATTTACATCTAACTTCACACGCACATTTCCATTTGCTTGTGGAGTGATTTCTTGGATTGTTCCTGTGACCTTTGACTTCTGAGTTGTGTAGAGGTCGCCTACCTTGTATGTGTTTGTTGCTACTGACATTGTGTTTCTCTTTTCTATTAGTTGGGCTGGATTGCCTTATGTATTAAGTATAGCAAAAAATCTAAGAAATAACAAATCCATTTCCAAATAATCTCAAAATGTGAGACATTTTCTATGTGATTTGCGTCACTAGGTTTCCTGCGTATAATACAATTTTAGCAGAAAAATCTCAAAAATACAAATTTTGGGGAATAATGTTAGTGTGTTCTTAAACACATTTTAGGCTGAGCGTGGCGGATTTGACAAATCAAAGATTTTGCGCCGATGATTTTTTTGCAGGGGATCTAGGTCCCACTTGCCCCTAGTATATTTGCAAGCAACATCAGTGCTAGCAACACGTACAAAAAAGTTTCCATTACTTTTTAGTTGCGCTAAACACGATGTCTGCTTTATTGTAAACACAGAGTGAGCAAGATACGCATGCGGACCCAGCAGTGCTAATTAGTGGAATGGCCTTTAAGTTTTCAGGACACTTAGCACCAGGCTTACCTATCATTTCTTTCATGTCTGCCTGCCCAATAGCAAAATTCTTAGCAAGGTATGCTAGGCGAACACCAGAATTAATTTTAAGGTCAACACCAATTTTTACATTCTCACTATCAGTGCTAAAGTAAAGAGACAGGTTATCAATATCCTTAAGCATGAGGGCAGCAGACTTCACACGAGTGTACACCCAAAATTGAATGTCAAGGTTATTAAGGATGATAGTCTTCCATGCCTCAGTGTAAGTATCATTAAAGAAATCTCCGTCCCAGTGGATACGAAATAGCATAGGGGCGTCTTTCTTGATACAGTCTGCCTTGAAATCATTAATCATATCAGTTAGCAATGCTTCCATAGTTAATTGATCTGCGTCTTTAAGTAAATCCCAATTGTGTAGTAGGTTAGCCTTTACACCCTTGAAGAGTTTTTCCAGTTTTCCTGCGTAGCATATGCTTTCACAAACACTAGTGGCACCAGGACACGAGAAAGCCTTTCCAGCAGGGAGACCAAAAGTATTTGCGATTGCTGCTTGTTTTCCATTTTTCGTGACAAGGTTAGCCACCTTTCTATCATTAGAGCGTTTTAGTTTAAGTGTATTAGTAGTCAAGGGAGAGACTCATTTCTAGTGCCATGTCTTCATTCGTTACTGAGTCTGCTAATTCATTTGTCCAGCAATAATCACAGATAGGCATGAATTCATCAACCGCATTTTCTTTACATTTAGGGCAGGTTGTTGCGTAGTATTCATCTAGCAGTTCATCATTTTCGTAGGTCATGGGCTATTCTCCTTGTTGTTTCTTTAATTGTAGCAGTTCGGACTGACATTTCCTACGATTGTAGGCTTTCTTTGAAGGCACGGCAGAGGCAGCATTAGAACGCCTTAGTTCCATAAGTCTGCGTAATTCCTCATTTGTTTTCTTCATATAGCAATACTAACACACATCTGATAAAAATGTCAAATCCAGATCGTGTGATAAAAATCACAAAAAATTTTTCCCGCCCAGGATTGGGGGAAATAAAAATTGCCTTCTTAAAGATATTTTATAAGGGTTACCAGTGAGTAGGTCAAGGTTATCCACAGGTTATACACAGACACACCCGAACGCGCCGATGAAAAAATTGCAGTTTTTATTCTGCAATCTTTTTTTTATTTATTCTTTTTCGATTTCATCTAACAATTCCCAAAGTATTGGTTCTAGTTCTTTAGAAACTAAATCTAATTTTTCTTGTAGTGTTTTCATTACTGAACCAACCCTTCGAACCATTGAGAAAATCCACCTGTAAAGAATACCTCTTCACCTTGCGAATTAGTGAGTGTTGCGATTACTGATTCAGTTTCATCATTAACCTCAAGAATCTCTTTTACAAGATAATTTTGGTTATTGGAGATAAACAGTTTTCCAACAGTGATTTTATTGATTATTGATAGTGACATTAGTTTTCTACTTTCTTTAGTTCATGATTATTATTAAGGGGGCGATTGTTATTAGAGAACATGGACTCTATAACCGCTTTATCTTTTATTGATTGAGCAATTCTTTTTTCTTGTTGCTCTTTAAGAATTCTATCAAAGGTACTCATTAGTCAAAGTATCCAAATTCTCCTATGCAAGAACCACAGATACCTGAGAATTCTTGCTCATGCTTTTCGCAATAAGCGACTTTCTTTTTTTCATTAGTGTTAGTCATTTTTGACCTAACCTTTCTTAGTGAGAGTTTCTCACTTTCTTACTCTGTAAGTGTAGCACGAAAGGCTGACATTTATCAAGTTACTAGGCAGTAATTCCACATAGTAAGACGCTCAAGGCGTGTGATAGTAGTCACAAGAGTTATCCACAAGAGTTATCCACAACAGTTATCCACAGGCGCCGATGAAAATTTGTCGGCATTTTTTTTACTCACCTTCTTCAATAAAAACATAAAACGGAATTGTTGCGTTGTAAATAAATTTAGTAAATTCTTTTTCACCAAATTCATTTTGTGTTTCTACTTCATAGTTATCGCCTGTACCATCAGTAGAAATAGAAATGACTTCAACAATATCATTTTCAATTCTGATTAAATCACCAACCATTAACTGATCTGGTGTTAAGTTATCTGCGTGAGTTAATTCCATAGCAATCATTGTATCAGACATTTTATTCCTCATCTTCATCTAGTGGGTCAATAAACCAAGATAGGTGGTGCTGTTCAATTATAGCCCACGCAGGTGCTTGCTTGCTACCTTTATAGGTTATCTGAAAGTCACCAACCATAGGCATGTCAATTAAGCGGTTATAGTCCTCATCATAGGCTGCGTCAATAGCCTCAATACAAGGGGCAACCATTTCTGAGGGTACGGGTGGATAGTGATTACCTTTCAAGTGATAAAGTAATTGTGTTTCAAGGTCTAGTACCTCATCTTTTATTCCTAGTGCTGTTACTGATCCCATTATTTATACCTCTACGCTTTCGTTGTTGTTAGTTAATTGCTTTATGTCCGAAACATAGACATTATCTTTATCTATTCCATACTTTAATTGGAATTGAAAGACATCTATGGCTTCATCATAGTTTTCTGCTTGGACATCTATGTAGGTTAGAAATTCAAAAGTTTCCATTATTTTGATACCACCATTCCTGTTGTGTAAAAAGTTTTTGTGTGTAACTTACCTGAAGGTTCAGATAAATTAACTACCCTGTATTCTTTAGCATCTCCATAGTCAATAAAACTATTAAAGACATTTACTGCGTCAAGGGCATTAGAATAGCGTCCAACCCAAAGTGTATTGGTGTCACTATCATTGGTGCTAGTTACTGAGTATAGGTATTCATTATTCATTAGTTATTCTCCTTAGTGATAAATAATTGGTGTGGATTACAATCGCAAGACTCTGTATCAAAGTCCTCACCCTGTGCCCAAAATTGCCAACCTTGCCCATAGCATTTTTCGCAATTTTCTATTTCTGTGTATAGTGTTTTCATTACTCCCATTTTAATTTTCTACCTTTACTGCTACTGTACGGCATACGACTTTTCCAAAATTATTAGGGCGTACTTCCACTAGATAACTTTCGCAACCCTGATACCATACGGCTTTAGGGTGTATCTCTGCTGAGATAATTTCTCCTGTAAGGGTACGGGAGCGGTATTGTGTTCCTACAAGTAGGTGTTCTATTGTATAGACATTTGCTGACATTTGCCAACCTCTTTCTTTTTGTTGTTAATTCTATCCTACCATGAGGGTCTGACATTTCTGCTAGACACGCCCAAAGTAAATAGACTTTCTTTTTTTACTTACTATGTAAGTCTAGCCTATTAGACATAAATTATCAACCTACTAGCCAGTAAGTCCAAATGGTGAGACGCTCAAGCCATGTGATAAATCTCACAGCGTGGCAACACGCCCGAACGCGTCGATGAAATTTTTATCGGCAAAAAATTGAGCAGTTTTAAATCTTGCTCAGGATTTTTTATTTTATTTATTAAGTCGTTCAGTTCGCAACGCAACTTGTAATCTGCGAATTTCTTTATGCTGTTCAATATTTTGTTTCCAAAATAAACACATCATAGTTACAGATCCAGCAAGCGCAATTGTAATTGCGATTAGTGTTCCAGTATCTAAAATCATTTAGTCATCTCCAATTCTTTATAGCAAGCAATAGCAAATTTAGTTGAGTCAAATCTTGGGTTATCTGTTTCAAACATTAGAGAAAATTCATCTACTAAGTCAGCAAATAAAATTTCTCCTTGTTCATCAAAAACAGAAGTAGCAAAATAATTGCTAAGAATTTCAGCAGTAGCAACATAGTCTTTACGGGTCATCATTAGTTTGCCACCTTTAGAATTGCGTATGAACCGCGCTCATTGATTTCTTTAAGTGCAGGCTCTAAGGCAGGCGCAATTAAATCTTTTAGCATACTTTCAAGTAATTGAATTCGTGTGAATTCATCAAGTGCTAAGACCTGTTGAGCGATTGGGTGAGTTTCATCAAATTCTGTTACGAATTTTAGATTGTGTTCTATTGAGATTGTCATTTATTTTATTTCCTATTCTTTAGTTTGAGTTTGAGGGGATTAGAGTGCCACGCATTGTGCCACTAATTCCAAGAGAGTCACAAGCGACTCTAACGGATACGCCAACAGGTAATTGAGTTGGGTAAGTTGAGATGAATTGAGCAACCGCACCTTTAGAGGGTAGGCTGATTGTTTTTACAGAACCATTAAAGGTTTCTAGTTTTAGAGTGTAAGTCATTATTTGACTTCCTTTCGTTTTTAAGTGATAAGACTATCTTACCATTAGGGGCTGACATTTTGGCTACTTATTTGCTAAGGCTCACTGTGATACTGGTCACATTTATTTGCTTAGGCTCATTAGCCAATTTGTCCTTTATTTAATTTTTTTCTATACCTAGAAGTATAGCAGACCAAACCCCAAAAGTCAAATTTAGACACGCACAAATCGGACATTTTGACTATGATTTACATCACATTTTGCCGATGAAAAAATCGCAGTTTCTACACTGCGACCTTTCTTTTATTTATTCAACAGGTAAAATTTCAAACACATCAAAATTTTCTAATTCGCTTTCACTAAGTTTAGTAAAAATTTTATTTAAATTAAAAACTGCTTGTAGATCTGTATCTGCTTCAGTTACAAAACTGATTAAAACATTTCTTTTCATTTACTTTCCTTTCTTGTATAAGAAATCCCACGCCTTACGGCATAAGATGATTGACTTACAGTTATCACAACAGATAACACCATGAGGGTTTAAGTCAAGGTCATAGATGTCTATGCTAGTGCTAACCGCACCGCATACTGATTTAATTGGTACATAGGTACTCATTTATTTTCCTCTTTCATTTTTTCTTGAATTGCTTTTGATTTCATTAGGGCTTCTAAGCCTTTACCTAATGAGGCAAGGCGTTGAGCCTCTACCATTTGTTTGTATTCATCTAATTTCATTTAGAGTAACTACCTTTCTTTATTGCCTCATCTAGCATTTTTGCTAAATCAGGGTGAATTCCTAATGCTGGACTTTCCCAGTAGGTTTCTAATTCTAATTTTTCTACAAAATCTTTCATTAGTATTACTCCCAACTTCTATTAGTAGCGTACACCTTGCGAGTGCTAGGTGTGTAGTTTTCTAACTCTGTTAGAGAAACTTCTAGGATAGTACCTTTAAGAGATACTAAGTCTAGGTATTCGTTAGCGTAGACTTCGCTAGGCACTACTAGAGTCGTAGTGCTAAACTCTCTTGATAGAGGATAGTTAGGGTTAGAGTTATGCTCTACCTTGTAGGTTAGTGAAAACATTTTGTTTTCCTTTCTTTAAGAGATTTACTTATTGTTCAATCTTTATACTAGTAAGTATAGCACGGGGTACTGACATTTTGACCTGTATTTCGGGCGTGTCTGAAAAGTATTTTTGTGATAAACCTCACATAAGTTATACACAGCCTGTGGATAACCTCGATGAAATTTTTATCGGCGATTTTTATTCACTTTTTACAGATAAATAAAAACCGCTAATTAAACAGATCATAGAAAACCAAAACAATGCGTTTCCACTTTCAAAAAAAGTTTGATAAAAACTCATTTTTTATAAACCTTCTTTCCATAGTATTCATCAAATTCAGTTATAGTCATTAGACCTTTATACTCATTACAGAAACCGCAAAATAGCGTTCCCTGAGAATAAGTGTTTTCACAAAAGCAACAAATTAGAGTACTCATTATTTAGACACATACCAATCTGTCCACATAGGTAGACGCTCAGGGTCACCATCATAGTAGTAACGCTCAATGTTATTTTCACAATCTTGACAGAAAGTAAATTGCTCATCTCCAATTTCTGAGATAGCAGATTTCATTGGATTGTGCTCTACGCACTTTTTATTTTCTAGTGTTATCATTTTTGACAACCTTTCTTTTTTTTATTAGTTAATTTTTATTAAGTTTTTTTATCTAATTACTTAGATGTTGGAAGTGAGTTACCACAGCGACTATGGTAGCATTTTCTACCATACTTGTCACCTTCTGGTGTACACATTTCGTGGATTGTAGCAGGTGCTAAAACAACCTGACCACATTGGCAGGTATTCATTAAACCTGCTGGGTAATCGCTTACTGTAGCGAATCCCTGACCAAAGATACTATTTGACATTTTATGTCCTTTCTAAGTTTGAGAACCTTTCTCAACTTTCTTTATACTGTAAGTATAGCAGGGGGGTCTGACATTTAGGGGGGTATAAAACGGACATTGTGGACATTGTGATGTAGCACACATGTGATATAGACCACATTTGCCGATGATCTATATAGGGGGTATATACATAGGGGGTACCTGTATGGGGGGGTACCTGTATGGGGGTACCTATATAGGGGTACCTGTATAGGGGGTGTGTATATAGGGGGGGTATTTTTTATCGGCGTTTTGTGATGGACATCACATGCGACACGCCGTGTTATAACTTGACTTTTAAGGGTAGATGTGTTATTATACTAGTATAAGAAAAATTAAATAGAGTTAAAAGGTCAATGAGCCTAGCAAATAAGATAACAAAAAGTTATATGAGCCTAGCAAATAAGTGACCTAAATCACATAGTACACGCTCCACATAGTGAGACTACTAGTGAGTATACTAGACAGTACGGGAAATGTCTGCTAGTATTACTACTATAACAATTAAATAAAAAAGTTTGAGCCTTTAGGGTGAGCCTCTAGAAATAGAGCAAATAAATCTAAAGCAAATAAAACTTAGCCCCTATTAACTAAAAAAGAAAGGTGGTCAAAAATGACTACATTAAATAACTACTATAACGAAATACGCTCTGATATTGCTAAAGAGTTTGGATTAGAGGCAGCAGGTTACGCCCCTGTCCCTAAGTACGCATTGACATTACGCCAATGTCAAATACTAAACAATAAGTACCCTATGGATAAGGCTAAGTATATTGTTAAACGCTACATGTCCCTATATGGTAACAAAAAGGTAGGTAAGTAAATGAGCCTACCCCTTATTGTCCTAGCCTTGTCAGTGCTATGCGCTATAATTGTACTAATCCCTACTATGTTAGATAAGGATAGCGAATTCTAATGCACCTATACCTATGTTCATCATGCAACACGCTTGCTATAGTGACACAAAAAAATAAACAAATAACAATCAACCCATGTTCATGCACAACAGAAAAGAGATAAATAAATGAATACAAATACATGCAAGGTAATTAACTGTGACTCAACAGAATTGGTCTATAGTGGTACAGATGCCTTTATGCTAGGCATTAACACAGAAACCTATTGCTATAACTGTGCTAACGCATACGCACAGATAGATAGAGTTATGTCTAAGGTACGTCAAGATTACCTAGACTCACTCACTCCAGTATCAACACTCACTACATCAGACTAGGAGATACATGTTAGATTTTATTACATCACCATTTGAATGGTTTGCTAATGTAGTCCAATACTCACTTATTTTTATGGCAATTATTATGTTAGTACTAACAATAGGCGCGGTAGTTGCAATACCTTTAGGATTAAAACTATTAGGTGTTGCATTTGCTAAAACTATTGTAGTAGAAACTAGTAAAGTGTTAAAAGATTTAGGTATTAACAAAATAGATGCTAAGCAATCTGAGGACATCAAAACACTCAAATACCACTATGACCAAAAGGTAGTCCCTATTTTAAGTAGGGTCAAAACATAGTTAGTGGGGGCGGTACCATCCAATTAAATGAGGGTGGTACCCTATGCCTCAACAATTTAGCAGATCAATTTAGCAGATCAATTTAGTATCTGATCCACAATTATGTGCTCACTATTATTTTGATTTGCTTTTTTTAAAATTATGTATCGTACATTTAATAAAAATATTCAGATTTACCACAAAGTGAAAATAAATAATTTTTCAGATTTTGTGCTATACTGAATCTATGAAACTATTCCAGATCCTGTCTCCAAAAAAGGGTACATCTAAAGAAGCAATCGACATTGTTAAAGAAGAAGGCTGTGGTGGTAACTGTACCTGTAAGACTAATCCTTCTCAGTCTTCTTAAAATCAGCAAAACGCTTCCTAGCAAGTTTTAACTGTATCTCCGATATGTCATTATAGACAGAGTTGCGTCCTGTGCTTTCTGCTGCAAGAACAACAGTTCCTGTTCCTCCAAAGAGTTCTGAAACAGTATCTCCTTCAAGTGTAAACATCTTAATTAAGTGTTTGGTTAATTCTAATGACATTGCATCTGAGGTATATGCCAGGGTAGCGTATAACTCTCTCAATTGTTCATGATCATTCTTAAACTCTAAAATAGGATTAAGGTGTTTGTTAATGTACTCTTTGTCATGTCTGGGAAGTCCTTTTGATAGATGTATAACATATGCGTAAGAAGGATAGATTCCATCAGCGGTTTCCTGATCATAGTATGACCAGACCATAGTAACATTATGTTGAAGATTTGATTTTTTTGCAACGGTAGATAGATATCTATGCATCAAGTCATAATCTGATGATGGCAGAACCATAAGAATGCTTCCATTATGCTTTAAGGCTTTGGCTGCGTTGTGCGTAACCTTGACAAGATTTTTAATAAAGGCTTTTTTGTTTTTTACTTTATTTAGTTGTTTTTCAGGTCTAGCATATCTATTGACGTCAACTCCAAAATACGGAGGGTGCAGAATAAACAACTCAATAGACTCATCTACAACAATTTCTTCCATAGCATCGCCATTTAAATATTCATGCTTCATAATTTACCTTATTCTGATCGTATATAAACATTATACCTTATAGTGACCTATGATATGTTCACGCTTATCATGCAGGGTAATTCCAGATTTTTCCTGGAACTGATCATATAATTCTTTTGAGCCTATGCCATATACGCCTAAAGACATATCCCCAGTTAGAATCTTAGCAGCCCTATTATAAGAATGCCCGTTCATGTTATCCCAATCGGGGTTATCATCCCAGTGTAGCCTTCTCTTATCTGTTCTGTACTCGTCGTTATAGGCATGCCACATATAATGGAAAGATGGGTTGATCAATTTGACTCCCCTGGTATAAAACCTCAAGGCCAAGGTTGGTTCTTCGCCAATAAAGTACAGTTGATGATCATATGGAATAGCCTTTATAATTTTTGCATCGCAAAACAAGGAGTTAGCACAAAGGAAGTAGGCTTCATATCCGTACTTAGAGTACTCAACGTCATACCATATTGGCCATGGCATTGACTCTCCTTCTTTCCAGCCCATAAAACCGACTAGTGGCTTCTTTCCAAAATCATAAAAGTTTTCTTCTCCAGTTTCGTGGTTTCTTCTAAAACCTCTTGGGTGCATGGTAAAGGCTATATCAGATCCCCAATGTTTTTCACACATAACATAATTTTCAAGAACAACCTTATCCCAGTTTGGAATAAATCTAGAATGAGAATCTATTTGTAAATAATAATCGTGTTCAATTCTTCTAGATGCAATTTCTCTTGCCCAACATGCTCCCTGGCTTTCTTGCCAAGAAATTTTTTCATATCTTAGTTGTTCTTCTGGAATAAAAGAAAGATCTGGATGTTCTTGTGGGGCAGCCTGGGAAACAATAGAAAAAAACAACCTATTTTTAAATGCAGCATTCTCATAGGCATTTCTAACTGTATTCACAAGATCTGGATCTCGATAACTTGCAATAGAAATAAAAATTGTTTTTATGTTTTGGTTTGTATTTATCTTTGGAGCATTAACCTTACCAACTAGCGGAGGAATCGAAGGTATACGAATCATTTCCAATCAACCTCTTCATCATATGTAACAGAATACTCTCCCATATATACTTCAGCATAAGAAATTATATCCTTACTATATCTCATTACCGTGTTAATACCTACCTTGTCGGACACGTACTTCTTACCGTCTAAAATCGGCTCAAAGGGCACACCAGAGAGTTCAAAGGCATTGTTTAGGGTATCTATGTACCTAGCCTTTCCAAACCTCTTAGAAACCAATGCTTGGCTTGTTTGGGTTTTTCTAAATAGATTATCTGCTTCAATAGATTCTGGAGAATTCTCAATAATGTAGTCAATAGAAGGATGGCTCATCCGAGTAGACCATGCTCGCATATTCCTTGCATACGACTCCATGTTTCTTAGAGTCGAATCTGCATATGCCATGCGTAGATGGTCAGAGTGAGATGTAGGAACCTCTATCGCGTCGGCGATTAAAAAAGCGGTTGCGTATGGGAACTTGTTAGTGTATATCTTTTCGGCGAAGTGTACATTCGGATTAAACGAGTTTAGTGCCATCCCGTCGACTAAAAGCCTCATATGATTTCCGATTGACACATATTCC
>Ga0102919_1000345_pt1 | contig 11971 bp, 10 predicted proteins | sample Colrivmet1563A02_FD_78203 | JGI IMG/M metagenome (GOLD analysis project Ga0102919, IMG submission 78203) | Estuarine microbial communities from the Columbia River estuary - metaG 1563A-02 | ecosystem: Environmental > Aquatic > Marine > Intertidal zone > Estuary | place: USA: Columbia River... | reverse complement strand
CTGGGGGATCACAGATCGTGACCACTACCTCGCCCTACACACTAAAGCAGTAGTAGAAGACCGGATGTTTGCAACTATGCCTGCCATTAAAGGCGCTTCAGATGCTTTGTGGAGGCTCTCTGACGCAGGTGTGTGGGTGCGCATTGTTACGCACCGCTTAGTTATTAAACACACCCACCACGTGGCCGTTGCGGACACCGTCACATGGCTGGAGCAACCACGCCCGGACGGTAGGCCCCTTGTGCCGTACCGAGACATCTGTTTCATCGGTACTAAGTCCGAGGTGGGCGGGGATTGCTATATTGACGACGCACCACATAACGTTGTCGCACTGCGGGCGGCAGGTAACGACTGCATCGTGATGGACGCTGCGTATAACCGTGATATCGACGGAGCGAGAGCCATGAACTGGGATGATGTAGAGAAGATTGTCTTTGCCAAGATGGACTGGATTAACTCCAACCCATTCCTCGGCTGATCTTAAATATTTAAACTCTTAAGTGGCGTGTTCTTAAGCGGTCCAAAGACGCGTGAGCACTAACGACACCTTCGCGTAGCGCAGCAACAGGTCGCGCGCTTCGTCTAGACCATACGATAGTTTTTGTATCGAGACAAGATCTAGACCGTTTGTGTCAGTGGTGCGTAGAGCGTCTTGTAGCTGCTTTGCAAACACATCCAACAAGCGCGTACAAGCACGCCTGGTTGCAGCTCTTGCGGCAACTTCATTTTTCTTTGAAGTTCCCAGTAGCCCGACTTTTTCTAAAGCCAGCGCAACTTCAGCAGCAGCCGTGAACGCTTTATCTTGTATAACGGAAGTATCAAACACGGCACTAGCCGCGAACGACTCGTCGTCCCGAGAAGCTAAGAGTGTTAAGTCCCACATATCGCCACAGCGCTCGACACACAGCGCTGCTCTTGACTTTTCTACGCCTTGTTCCACGAGGGCAGATACTCGATCAGCGGGGGGAGCTATGTCTAGCTCCAACACTCGAGTAGCTCTTGACCTCAAGGTGACTGGCATTCGCATTACATCAGTTGTAGCAAAAATGAATAAACAACCGTTTGGTGGTTCTTCCACCACTTTTAGAAGCCTGTCAGCAGCCGTGCGGTCCATTAGATCAGCATCTTCAACAACTACCACGCAGCGGTGTGCTGGTGTGAGCTGCGAAGGGGAGATCACTTGCTGTTCGAGTTCTGCTAACGACCAACGCTCGTTTTCTAAACGCGCGATCCGAACATCGATACCCTGATACGGCAGCGGGGTTAGGTTGGTAGCTAGTTCAGTTGCAGCCCGGATACTCAAGTCGCCAGGGGCCTCTACTATCAGCAGAGAACCTAGCGGAGGGTTTGAGATGAGGTCGCGCAGAGATTTTACGCTAGATGGGGCGGCCAGGAGACTTTTGAACACATCTATCATTGTGCTCTCTTGTTAATGCGTGGCACGCGGGTCGTGGCGATACTGCACACATGAAAGCAGAACGCCACACATGGCTCAACACTATTCTTGGCACGCTTGATGCGTCGTTTGCGTTGAGTGACGAGGAGCTCTACCACTCAACTATCATCGTAAAGCGCATGCTCGAGAAACTGTGCATCCCAGAACGCGGCGATCCGGACATGCTGCCGTCTTCTTTGGCCTTAGAAGCAGAAGCTGGCGTGTTCTCGGCGCAGCTGAACGGGCCACGAAACGCAGGGGTGCAGCGCCTGGTCAGAGGCGTTACAGAAAACGATACAGTAGTAACGCTAGAAGCATGGAGGCAAGCGTTATTGTCGCTCATCACTACGGCGTACCCAGACTTGGAACCAACTGAGAGACTGTTTGTTGTACAAACAATCGACGAGCTACTACTCGCTTTAGGAGTTCCAGAGAGAGCTGCCTCTTTCATCCCTGACACTGTTGTGAGAGCTCATCTGTCTGGGGCTTAAAGTCGGTCCGATGCTGACTGCGCACGCCAAGGAATGGCGGTAGTTTCTACGGAGGGTTCCCCATGACACAGTCATCGACTCGATTTCGCACCCAAGGCGATACATCAGTTTTCAGCGGACATGACGCTGCACGAAAAGTTCGCCTACTTGGCAGCGCACATGAACACCGTACGTTCATCTGGCAGGTCTGGCCAGGCCGCAACTGGCCAGTAACTCAGACTGAAGAAGTCGCCTTCCTGGCTGACTTGACTGTCATTGCAGCAGCCGGAAAAGGTGCTAGTGCGTCTAAGAGGCACAAAACAGAACGCAGCGACATCACGGCATTACTCAACGCGCTGCGCTGCGGCTTGCGTGCTGACGAGCTCTTTGAGCGTGCTCCTGGTCTTAACCCGCGACGAATTCTCCAGGCTTACCACGAGATCGAATCTCTGAGAGCGCGGTCAATTGGTGCTTGGGAACAAATAGTAGCGACACCGACTCTTGAGACAGTCGTTAAGCACATGTCGAGCGCATCGGTGCTTTTGAGCGTGCCTGTTTCGCACCTGCTACCAAGTGCTGTTACGACAAGCGACGCAGAGTTTCACAAACGCGCCGTGGCTGTTGCGGAGAAGATAGCACGCGTTAGGGAACAAGTGACACAGATCGAGTCGTTTCTCGATAAGTCCTCCTCGCCTGACGCTGAGGCTGTCGAGTTGGGGAGACTTTTGTACGATCCGTACGACCCAACCTTGTGGGCTCATCCGTACTTTGCTCCAACAAGAGTAGGGGAGTTGATGCCTCTGCGTCTTGCAGCCTTGCTTGGAGAACGCAACTCCTGAGTGACTTACACGCCTTGAAGCGCACGGTGACGCTCATGGCTGAAAACTCAAAAGCGGTGAGATACGGGAGATTGCTGCTCTCTTTGATTGCCGCCTGTTTGATGACGGCTGCTCTGTCCCAGAAAGCCACAAACGACTGGTGGCCTGGGCTGATCCTTGGTGCTTTCTTCTGGGTGTCAGGCGCTCTCACGATGCGTCTGCGGCCTAAGGTTGGGTACCTCACCAGCTGGGCTTTTTTGACACTGGTTCTCGGGTTGATTGGTTTCTTGCTTGGAGCGCTAGCGCCTTCAGTGCTCGTCGAGGGCGGTTGGTGGGCAGGGGCGCGTGCTGGGGCAACACTTGGCTCTAGCCTTGTACTGGTTGCAGCCGTCATGATCGTCCCACCGCGCTACATCTGGCGTAGTGGGCGCTCAATGATGTCTCTCCTGTCTTCTCGACGAGGTAACAAGACTGACGTCGGTACCAAGTCTGATCGTCAGAACCAATCAAGTAACTCGACTAAAAAGAAACGCTCTACGGCTCGACGCGATCAGCGTCGTGCTAGAAAAGTCTCCTCGCGTTCAAAACGTTGAGTTGTCTTTGATGATTTTTCTTGGTTGCTTTACTTTGGGTGAATTTTTGAGTCAAGCACAGGGCCGATGCTAGTGACGTGGAGATCAAGCTCACCTGTCAACCGTCTTATACTCTCGCCTACTGCTTCTTAGATGCGGGAGAGACCATCTTGGCCGAGTCTGGTGCGATGGCTGCCTTGTCGGCTGGTGTGAGCGTCGGGGCTGGGATGGGGCCAGGTGGTTTTGCTAAAGCTTCGATGCGTAAATCACTCGGAGGCGAGAGCTTCTTCATGGCGCGCTACACGGCCGAAGTTCACGGAGCGTGGGTGGCGTTAGCACCAAAGTACCCTGGCGACGTTGAGCACGCCCGCATTGACTCTTCAGACGGCTTAGTCGTCCAGAGCGGGTCTCTTCTTGGTGTCAGCCCTGGTGTCAGTATTGACGTTAAGTGGGCTGGTGTACGCTCTATTGCCATGCGCGAAGGTTCCATGGTGCTGCGTTTGACCGGTGATGGCGACGTACTACTGGCGTCTTACGGAGGTATTCAGAAGTTTATGCTCGAAGACAGTGAGGAGATGGTTGTTGATACTGGCCATCTTGTAGCTTTCGGAGAGAAGGTTCGCGTGAAAGTCGGACCACTTGGTGGTGTTGGCGTAGCGGCGATGAGCGGTGAGGGTTTGGTCGCAAAAATGACCGGTCCAGGACCCGTCTATATACAAACCCGCGCAGAAACTGGTCTACGATCCTGGCTAGCGCCTACCAGAGGTCACAACTAGCCTCACCTAGGCAGTACTCAGTAACTACTTTTCTCGAGTGCGGAAAGCACGGCGTGCCTTTTTACTATTTACAGACACAGTGTCGGGCATGGAAGAGCAACGATCATCGCGCAGACTGCTGCTTTATGTAGCAACTTTAACAGTTGCACTCGCATGTCTGCTCGCTGTCGTGACGTTGCGCACTGGGGGAGAACCAGCAGTGGCCGGTGATGACGGAAGTTTCTTTGTTGATCTTGGAGGCGTTGCTGGTGTTACGCCACAACAAGAAGCTAGGGCTGAGCGGCTTTTGTCGTCTACTCGAAAGAACCTTGTGCGCTTTGCAGAAACAAGTGACGCACTAAAAGCAGGATACCTGCCTGTTGGTGACGGTGACAGCGGTTATGAGCACTACTACAAATGGTCGTACCTAACAGACGAAAGAGTACTTGACCCTGCAGCGCCAGAGAGTTTGATGTACGAAGTGGATTTCATCACCGGGAAACGAACACTCGCTGCCGCGGCGTACATCCTGCAGGGCTACACCATCGACACGCTAGACCAAGCTCCCGACGTTGGAGGACCTCTCACACAGTGGCACGTGCATCTTGACATGTGCTACGACAGGGACCCTTTCACATTCGGGTCGGCGACCCTGCGAGGCCCGATTAGTCTCCTTGGCGGTAAATGCGATCCTGGGTTTTTGATCCCTACGCAGACAATGATGCACGTGTGGGTCATCCCGTTTGAGTGCGGTCCTTTTGCGGCGTTACATGGCATTTCGTCAGGAGACGTAGCGAAAGGTGAAGAGCAGATGTGCACCCATGAGCATGGACCTAGTGGCGGAGAGTCGTGAGAGTGAAGTTGATAGCAGCCTCTCTCTGTGTCACAGCTTCGCTAGTCGTAGCTGGCTTGGCGTTTAGTAATACGCAAAACAATGACTCCGCTGTCAAAGCGCGCGTGACGGAACACTACGACGACGGAAGTCCGTACTTAAAGCTCACTCAAATGTCTGGCGTAAGCCTTGAAGAACAACGTGAAGCTGAGGCGCTCTTGCGGGAGACACGACTTGCTGCGTGGCAATACTCCGATATAGATAAAATGAAAGCTCTTGGTTACAAACAGCTTGAACCTATGCCGGTTAATGGGTACCTCCACTATATCAAAGTCGATCTAGTTAAAGACGAGTACATCCTTGATCCTCAAAGACCTGAGAGTCTCTTGTTCTCAGTAGATTTGTTTACTGAGGAGCACAAGCTAGTCGCGATCATGTACATGCTTGGGGCAGATTGGGTGGATAAGCCTTTACCTTCGATTGGCGGTGAACTCATCCCGTGGCATGCCCACTTAGATGTATGCGCCACCGTCACACCTGAGGACGGAGTTAACGCGCTCGAGTCCATTGGTGACTCTGAAGACTGCACAATAGGTTCTAGAGTAGAAGCACATCCGATGATGCATGTGTGGGTCGTGCCTCACCCTTGCGGGCCGTTCGCGGACTCGTCAGCAATCAACTCCACCAACCGCTTGAAAGGCAAAGTAGCCTGCGACAAAAGCCATGGCGGGTGAAGTACTCAACTGGCGCGCATCGCGCCCGATCGGACCATCCCTAGTATGACGCCACACAGAAAAGCCTCAAGTATCAAACACTCATCGGCATCTGGGACTACGAGCAAGGTTGCTGCCGTGGCACTGGTGTCTATGACCGTCTTTCTCACAGCTTGTGGTGGCGGCAGTGCAGATACAGATACAGATACAGATACAGATACAGGCGCTGCTGGAAGTGGTCCAGTTATAGGTAGCTCGCCTGTTACCACGTCCAAAACTTCTGTAGTTGATCTTCCGACCACAAATGTGCCAGTTAGCATCTACGAGGACAAGGTCATTAGTAACGCAGAGGCTGCGTCACTAGTCGGGATGACAGAAGCCGCAGCTCTGCGCGAAGCCCAAGCACGCGGATGGAGAGTACGTGTGGTAGGGCGCGACGGAGAGATGTACGCCATGACGATGGATTACAGCGCGGGACGGCTGAACTTCACCATCACTAACGGTGTTATCACCGCCTGCACAGTGGGGTGAGAGCTGCCTGTGAAGAGGTAGTGGTACTAGAGAGCCATTCTTGCACCGTCACATAAGTGAGCAACGAGAAACAGCTGTCTTTTGATTTTGACCTGTCAGCTACTCAACGCCACAAACAGGCGCTGATGCGACAAGGCGGTGAGCAACAGACGATGTTTGCTACGCAACCTGTAGACTTAGACTGCTCTTTGTACTCGCCTTGGGAGGCTGTGCTCACCTTCGCGGGAGACGCAGAGGCCGGCCAGCGCTGGGTAGAGCGTATTGTTGGACCCGTCTCGCACCTACGAGGCAGACGCTATTTAATGCCTGCTTCAAAACTTGACAGGCTCTTGTACGTCAGATCCCCTGCTAAAGTCACCCTTGACGCAGCTTGCCTTGCGGTTGGTCGAGCGCTGTGGGCGTACAAGCTCGAGTTCGGTCCTCTGGTTGCCCGTACATCACGGCAACGTCTGGTTGCTTCCTCACCTGGCGGTTCTACTAGATGGCCGAACGGACTTGGTGTGCGTGACGCTCCTTGGACTGCTATCGCGTGCCTTGCCCACATGGCTGTACCTGTTGATGTCGCTGACTCAGCTACTGCTGTGATGCTCGCAGAACGTGTAGGTGAGAACGGTGGGTACATCGCAGAGGCCGGAGTGGCCGGCAGTGCTGTGTACATCAACACCAAACAACCACGTGTTCTTGAAGAGCTCGGACTACCAGCTCTTGCCTACGCAGGGCCTGTTGGGTCTGGTATGTACAGACTGCCAGTTTTAGCTGCAGAGCCGCTCTTGCACGAAGAATCTATATCGCTCTCTGACGACGCACGCAGCGCGATAACAAAACTCACTGGCAAAGTGGCACCTCTCAAACTCGACGAGTCTTTTCCGTGGACTCTTTACCCTTTCCAAGCCCGTGACGCAGCGCGTGGATTGCGCATACTCGAGAACACTGGCGGCGTGCTACTTGCTGGAGACATGGGGTCAGGGAAAACCACCGTGAGCCTCGGCATGGCACATCATCTCGGGCTCTTTCCTCTTTTGATCACAGCGCCGCTCTCTGCATTCTCTACATGGGCGAGACAGCTTGAAGAGATGGGTAAGACATTTTATCTTGCTACTGAACCAACGCGGATTGCTTGGGAAAAGATCGAGAACGCTCACAACCTAGATGCTCTAGTGATTTCCTACGACAGGTTGCACGCATTTTTAGAGCTACTAGAGACGATTGAGTTTAAAGCCATCATCGCAGACGAGCTACAAAAAACATCGTCACCTAACTCTCGACGTAGTCGATCTCTGCGTTACTTAGCTCAGAGCATCCCTTTACGCATCGGTCTTTCTGGTACGCCGATGGCTAACTATCTCACCGACTTGCTGCCTCTTGGTTCGTTCTTGATCCCTGGTGAGTGGCGGCCGCGTGCGACAAGTAAAGATCTCTCTGACGTGTACCCAGGAGACCCTGTTGAGTCTTTAGCTGAGCACCTTGGGTCAATGATGGTCAGACGTCGTATCGACGAGGTGGGGGTCACCTTGCCTAATAAAACTGTCAGTCGAGTGTTCGTATCTTTGACAGCAGAGCAGAGACGAGCTATTGATGCACTCAAAGCCGAGAGTGAGCACGACGTAGCAGAGGGCAACACCGAACGTATGCATGTCTTTGCCAAGCTCCAGCGGATGCGTCAGATCATCTCCTCACCTTCTGTCGCTGGAGTCGCGGGACCTAACCCTAAAGTACAAATGGCTGTAGAACTGGCTGAGAACTTCTCTGCGTCTGGCAGAAAAACTGTTCTATTTGCAGTCAATCGGCAGTCATGGATAGAGCTAGGCCAAGAATGCGAGAAAGCTGGCCTGGGGTGGGTTGGTGTGTGGGGATCTACTCCTGTAGCCGATCGCATTGCGGCTGAGAAACGTTTTCACAAAGATGACTCAGTACGGGTTTTCATCGGAACAATCCAGAGCTGCGCTGAAGCTATCACCTTGTCCCCAACTGGCAGTGCCGCTGTTTTTACTGGGTATGTGTACTCACCAGCCCAGGCCAGTCAGGCTGAAGCGCGTATCTACAGACTTAACCAGACAAACCCCGTAGACATCGTGTACCTACACGCCCAGGCTCCCGGGGGAACAATGGATGATCGTTTCGTTGAGATCTTGGAGCAAAAACGTGCTCTCATTTCACAAGTCGTAGACAGACGCGAGCACGTAGACGATACGCAGATCCATTACTCAACGGGTGATCTTGTGTTCATGATCACCGGAAAACGCGACGACAAACTCGACAAACTCGAGGCTGACAAAAAAGCTGTTGCTGATCTTGAACAAAAGCGCAAAGACCACGCTAAAGCCACTTTGTATAAACGTAAATATAAAAACAATCCTGATGTGTTCTTAGACGACGGGAGCGTATCTACTTCTTTGGAGCTCGACTCAGAACAGGACATACAAGCAAACAACAAAATTAAAGAAGAAGGAATCACGTGGGGCGGTCATGACGAGGAGAGTAAAGAGTGAAGCGACGCGTGCCTTTATTCATTGTTGCTTTCTGCTCTCTAGTGGTACTGGGCGTCCCAAGTAACGCTGCAGCCGCAGACGATCCGGATTTGAGCAGAGCATCTCGGGTCGTTGTGGATTTGTCAGAGCAGAGAGCGTATGTCTATGACGGGAATGGGGCGTTGAAGAAAGTGGTGCTCGTTTCTACCGGAGGACCAGGCCACCGAACTCGTGTTGGTTCTTTCCTTGTAACAAGTCGCACACGCGTTGGTCGTGCAGGCGGGGACTACAACGTCCGTATGGATTACTTCACACGCTTTGATAAAGGAATCGGATTTCACGGAATACCATGGCGTGGTTCGCGAGATAACCGCCTGACTACTCCACTGGGGAAGAGAGGCGTGTCACACGGTTGCGTGAGAATGGCTGACTCCAACGCTCGATGGCTGTTTTTAGAGCTAAAAGATGGCGATCAGGTCGTTGTCCAAAGGTGACCTGAGGGCAGCCGAGACGACAGTATACAGGTGGAACCAAACGCGCCTCGCCGCACAGTAAAAAGCATGCGTTTTAGCCATGCCAGATGCTCTCGACCTCGTCGTGGCTTCACCCTGCTCGAAGCCACGATCGCCCTCGTCGTACTTGGCATCCTGGCTGGTATCTCGGTCTTTGGTTTCAGTGTTATACGGAACAAAACCTCACTCTCAGGAGACCGTACAGAGCTCGCACAAGTAGCTCAAAGCGCACTAGCCACTTACGTAAATAGCGGCGACTGGCAGGCTTCTGTGACCTCTGCGGCAGCAGAGATCACTAGCACCGGTAAGACATTCTCAATTCGAGCAGACAGCCCTGGGTACGCCGGAGACAGGTTTAGCTCCACTTACGGCATGGTGTCTTGGCGGGCTGGGGAGGACGAGACCCTCGGGCTGGCAATGAAGAGCAACGGTGGTGGGTGCGTCTATGCCTATCTAGTGGGTCGTAACGTAACGACATGGGAACGCACCGACGCTACGAGTGAGCAGTGCTCTGGTAGATACGCGCTAGCCGGGTCGGCGACCGTAGCGCTTGTTGATCCTGATACCAGCGTCTCTCCAGGTTCTGGTCTAACAGTTGTTGGTGGCTACCAGACCGCGACGCTGAGTTGGACGTCTAGTGCCACCGAGTTCATTGTGACGCGCGGTGGCGTCGAACTGCCAGGTCGAGCTACTGGTAATACTTTTGCCGACGTCGGTCTTGACGGTGGTGTTCTCTACTCTTACACCATCACGCCTGTCAACGGAGCTGTGCGTGGTGTAGCAGTTGGGCCGGTTGCGGCTTTGACGACGCCTAACACTCCAACTGGAGTAGATGCGGTCGCTTCTGGTTCTGACGCGGTCGCTACTTGGGTTGCAGTTAGTGGTCAAGTAGACGGTTACAAACTATATCGAAACGGCGCAGTGCTGTACACAGGCCGTGACACGTCGTACGTGGATGCAGGAGTTCTGACTTCAGGCGCTAGCTACTCTTACACTGTAACGGCCTACAACCAAACAGGAGAGAGCCCTCAAGCTTCGCCTGCGGCTGTTGGTGCTATTCCTGGTGGACCAACAAACCTTGTCGCGACGCCAGGCGACAAGCAGGCGACTCTTACTTGGACAGACTCAACAGGAGCCGACGGGTACGAGATCTTGCTCGACAGCAAAGTAGTCGGGCGCATTCCGCAAGGCATTAGTGCAACCTCTGTCACTAAACTGGTCAACGGCAACACCTACACCGTTGGCGTGCGGCCTTACAACCTTCTCGGTGTTGGTACTGTTACGCAAACTACTGTTGTACCATCTCTAGCTGTTGGTGCTGTTCCTGGATTTTCTGCGACAGGTGGCGACGCACGGGCGACGCTGACTTGGACAGAGCTCTCGTCTAGCACAGCCAACCCACTAGGTGGGTATCGCTTGTATCAAAACGGTACGCTCATCAAAACGCTCACACCACCAGCTGCGCGACATGTCGTCACAGGACTCACCAACTACACCTCTTACACGTTTGCTATTGAGGCGTTTTACCAGAGTTCAGTAAGTGCTCGCTCCTCGTCACAAGCGACTCCATTTGCCGATACTCCAGCACCAACTGGTGTTGGGGCGAGCGCTGACCCTAGCAACTCGAGCGCCATGCTCGTTTCATTTACGCAGCTATCAAACCAATACATGGTCACGAATTATCGAGCTACTTGCACCTCTTCTAACGGTGGTGCTACACGCACAGCGACTGGGACTTCAACACCACTTCAGGTCGCAAGCGTTAGTGGTGGGCGGACTTACACTTGCACCGTAGCTGCTTACGGTCTTGGTGGCTGGGGTGACGAATCCACTGCGTCGTCTGCAGTTACTTTGTACACACCTCCTGTTGCACCTTCCATCGTTGCAGCGACCACCGCGCAAGGACGTACCAACTTAGCAGTCGATCCTTCATGGGAGGGCGGTACTACTCGTTGGGAGAAATCCACAGGTAACCCGAGTTTGGCGAACATTGCAACGGACTCTGCGTATGGCTCTAAGTCACTTCGTGTATCACCAGTAATCAGCGGCGCGCAGTACATCAAAGACGAGAGCGTTGCAGTTTCGGCAGGAACTACCTATACATACTCTGTAGCGGCAAAGAGCGAGAAGAACGCCCGTGCTGCTAAGGCGTCTATTCAGTGGTTCAACTCTGCAGGAGCATCCATCTCTACGACCTATGGCTCAGACATATCTCTTCCTGTCGGATCTTGGGAGCTTTTGAGCGTCTCGCTTGCGGCTCCAACAGGCGCGACAACAGCAAAAGCCGGTGTTACTTTCTCATCTTCAACTTCACTCACGGACACCTACTTGCTTGATGGTTCGCTGTTTGCAAACTCCACTTATGCTGACGCCTACTTTGACGGCGCAAGCAGTGGCGGTGCTTGGACTGGCGCTACTTACACCAGCTCTACACACACGGCCCCTTACAACAACGGCTACGTATCGTGGAACACCCCAGACAACGGTGGATCTTCACTGCTTGAACAAGAAGTTTCCTGCACCTCATCAAACGGTGGAACTGCACGTACGTACAGCGTCGCGATCGGGCTGAACAGTTACATGGCGAGCACTCTCTCTAAGGGCTACGCATACACATGCACAGTCAGAGCTCGCAACAGCACCGGGTGGGGCAGTGCGAGCGTTGCAACAAACTCGTTCATCGTGTATTCAAAGCCAGGAGCTCCAACTTCAATCTCCACTTCACGCGGATACACCACTGCGCCAACTCGCGCGGTCACATTCACTGCACCAAGCGACAACGGTGGTCTCGCGATCAGCTCTTACAGGGCGACTTGCACCTCATCTGACGGAGGAACAACGCGCACGGTCACTGGTGCTAGTTCT
>Ga0102919_1000343_pt1 | contig 12021 bp, 12 predicted proteins | sample Colrivmet1563A02_FD_78203 | JGI IMG/M metagenome (GOLD analysis project Ga0102919, IMG submission 78203) | Estuarine microbial communities from the Columbia River estuary - metaG 1563A-02 | ecosystem: Environmental > Aquatic > Marine > Intertidal zone > Estuary | place: USA: Columbia River... | reverse complement strand
GTAATCAACCCCCAGTTTAATCGTATCAGCGAGGACTATGCTGAATATGCTGTTGGAAAAACCACATCCTTCTATTCGGTTGAAACCGACCTGTTTGATATATCCGTCATTACAACCCGTGTAAATCTTGAATCACCCGAAGGGCTAAGCGCCAGAAGCACAATGAGTGATGCTGCAATCAAGTTTGGCAAAAGCTACAGCGATTTCAGCCTGTACACATCAGAACACCAAATGCTATCCTACAGCAACTTAAACCGAAACATCAGCATGGACTTCTTCGTCATGGGCGATCCGTCAAAAGATGAAGTCGTTTCTTCGGGTTACTATCCATACACCCAAAAGGTGTTCAACGCCGACGCGTCAATCACAGGCTTTGCCTATCGTTTTCATTTGTCTGCAAAAGGTTATGGAAAAGGCAAATCCGTATTAGAGGCAATTGATAAGCTCGTCGCTGGTGCCGGATATGTGAAAGATGTGGCCTCCTCATCCCTTACTGATTATTCTGGAAATAGCCTATTCAATAAAGGCAACAAACAGATCATAACAAGATGGGAAGATGAAAATATCATCTTATACCTAAACCTCCAGCCTGTTGAGGCAGCCACTGCACCCGCTGCTGACTCAACAGCTTCCTCTTGGTAAAAAGAGGTATTTAACGCAATCAGCCCATTGTAGCTGCATCTTTCGTTGAAAAGGGGAGCCACACTGGACAAGCCATCAGAAATGATGGCTTTTTCTTTGTCCATCAGTGAGTTAAGTGAGCTGCATCTTTTCTAATTATGAAAAGCGCAATTAACAAATTTGGAGTCCAACAAATCCAAGCTAAATAGGGGTAGAAGATTTCAAAAGGGATACCACTACCAAAACCAATACCAAGTCCAATTCGTAGAGTAACTGCTGCAAAAGTCAATGCAAAGTTTATAACCATCCAATTATAATGAGCAACAATCATTTTCCGTATGATCGACGTATATGCTTTATACCCTGTAAGAATCCATAGAACAGCCAAAAGTGCAAACCCTAAATGAGAAATAGTGCCACCGAAAGAAAACTGAGCCATATATAATCCTGAAATACCGCCAATTAAAACACACAATAAATAGACTTTACCTATCAACTTGTGTAAATGAGTTTTTGTAGTTCTAAATTTTTTATTGAACTGAAATGGCCCCAACAATAATGCAATTAAAGATGGAAATATATGAAAGTAGATTCCAATAGGATGTGCTTTAAAGTTTGCTTTCATCACTGGATGAACAGCGACACCAAGTTCGAGAAAGCCATATACAATAAACGCATATAGTCCAATAAATAAAGAAGATATAATGATTAACGGTCTATATATTTTTTCCATTATTGCTAATTCGCTTCACAAACTTAATAGATTATGTGATTGAGACTAAAATATGAGGATATTCAACCCTTTAATTTCCTGATAGTCAAATACTCAATCATCACATTATAGCTGCATCTTTCGAGAAAGAGGGGGGCTGAAGTCTCATAATTCAATGATTTATGGGGCATTTTCTTTTAAGTCCATCCAAAAAGGGTGGAAAATTCGGTGGTATGATTGGAGGGAATAGATATGATCACTGATACATTCCTTTGCCTGGAATAATGTTCCTGATGCCCCCGGTTGGTTTTTGAACATCGCCTATTCTTCTCGGAATGAAATGCATATGCGTGTGCATGATCGTTTGTCCGGCATATTCCCCGCAGTTAAATCCAATATTAATTCCTTCAATCGAACGATCTTTTTCCTCAAGTTTTCCCTTGAGCATGCAAGCAAGAGCATTAATAGCATTAATCTCAGCCTGATTAAGTTCAAAATAATGCATAGAATGCCTCTTGGGGATAATTAGAGAATGATCTTTTGTAACAGGATACTTATCTGAAATAACAACAGCAAGATTATTTTCAGCGATTATTCGCTTTTGGGGGATTTCACAAAAGAGACATTTTTCCACCCGTTTCTTATACTCAAACTTCATTTCTCTTAAATCTGTATCATCTCGATCTCCTTTGGATGCATTACAGCTATAACACAAGGCCTGATAATTGTTAATTGAATCTTCGCCGCCATGGTTTTTAGGTACAATATGATCCACTTCGAGTGCTCTTTCCTCAGCTGAAACGCCACACAACTCACAGTGAAATTTTGCTCTCTTAAAAACCTCATATCGAATTGTACCTGAAATGGGCATTCGACCTGACTTCCTGTGTTGCCATATCTTACTCCCCCGCTTTTTTATATAAGAATCTAGCTTTTGCTCACATAATTGAACTAACTCGGCAATTTGTACATTTGACAACTCATCAAACATCGGTAAAACATACGAGGACCCCTTTTTTACAACAACACCTCGGTTTTGTAAGACCTTACCAACCATTCGATTGGTGATTTGCTGGTAATACTCGATTTGACCTTCGTCAAACTGCAAAAGTTGAGAAGCGATCTCGGCATCCGTCGATTCTCCTGTTTTTAGAAGCAGGTAACGCAACATCACTGGTTGATAGATGTGTGACATCCGCATCTGATTTGAGATAAAATTTCGTAGCTCAAGAAAATTCATAGACTGTACAGATTTAAAAGATAACCGCCTTCAACCAACTGATCGCCCGATGCAACCTAATGGCATGCGACTCCGGGAGCGACCCCTGCATCGACTTCAATTTCCGTTTTAACGTAGTGGCATTCATGCGCAGTGGTGAGGTATGATAAATTTCCGCATTTGTGGGCAGCGGGCAAAATGGAAATGGCCTAGGTACCGGCAAGAAAGAGCTCAGTCGAGCGCAGTGCTTCAAATCCATTTTTCATGACCCGATTGGTTGTATTGACTTGGGGGAATGAGAATGTCATCTTTATGGCCGAATGAATAAACCTACGAAAGCGATAACTTGAATTTCACAATTATGTACATATATTTGTACATAATTAAGTACATATGTTAACGACCACCTTGTCCGATTTCAGAAAAGATATCAAGCATTACCTCGATAAGGTTACGCAGAGTTTCGAAACGCTGATCATCAATCGGGGTAAAGACACCGGCGTGGTCATCATTTCGCTGGAGGAGTACAATGCCCTGAAAAGCACGCAACACGAATTGTCATCCCGCCTCAACCAACAGCGCCTTGATGCTTCCATTGAGGCCTTGAAGTCGGGTAAGAAAATGACCAAGAAACTGGCCGATAAATGAAGTTTGTCTTTACCGAACTTTCCTGGGAAGATTATCAGTTCTGGCTAAAGAACGACAAGCAAAAATTGAAACGCATCAATGAGCTGCTGAAAGACATCTCCCGAAACCCCTATGAGGGCATTGGAAAACCGGAGCCGTTAAAATTCAATTACGCCGGATTTTGGTCAAGAAGAATCGATGAAGAACACCGGTTGATCTACCGTGTAGAGGACGATGAGATCCAGATCGTCAAGTGCCGGTTTCATTATGATCAGTAATTAGCCATTGGGGGGCACCCGCTTGGTTGTATTTCCTTTACTATTCAAGAACGTCATCTTTAGGTTTCAAAATACGCATTGAATCCAGGTAATTGATGTTACCTAATTAGCTAACTTTGTTATGAATTCAAAATGCCGCTGATCATCCTGATCCATGGCTTTCACAAGAAGAGTCAGTAAGCCCCTCGAAACGAGATAGAACGTGCAGAAAAACTGAAAAAACAATATTTCGTTGAAAAAGAATAAGCCCAACCTGATCTCATTCGCCGCTCACCTCGACAGTCAGTACGGCAAACGAGGAACAGCGAAACGAGAAAAATACGAGCAAGGGTTCGAGTCCTTTAAATTGGGCGTCTTGCTGCAAGAAATTCGCCGCGAAAAAGGAATGACCCAAGAAGACCTGGCCCACAAATGCGGCACCACCAAAACCTATATATCCCGCATCGAAAACGATGCCAGCGACATCCGTCTTTCCACCCTGATCCGCATCATACAACAAGGCTTTGGAGGTAAACTGAACCTGTCGGTGGAGATGTAAAACACCAGCGTGGTTATCCTTGGCAACTACAGGTCCGCCCGAACTTTAGTACCCTATATTTGTTTGTTTAGTAAGCTATGATCGGTCACCGTTTCATCAATTTCAACCCGCAAGAAAACTCAAAATCGAAATTTGAGCAGTTACTGGACGTCTTTACCCAACTGTTGAATTACACAAGCGGCGACGCCACCGAAGCGTTAGACTGGCTCAATCAACTAGACCGTACCCATAAACTGACCGACGACAACTACGGGATCGGTGATTTTATTGAAGACCTCAAACAAAACGGGTATTTAAAAGAAAACCCGCAGGACGGCCGGTTTGCGATCACGCCAAAAACCGAACAAACCATTCGTCAAAAAAGCCTGGAAGAGATATTCGGCAAATTAAAAAAAGGCAAGCAAGGCAGCCACAGCACCACCAAAGCAGGTCCTACCGGCGATATAAACTCCGATACGCGCTCGTTTCAATTTGGGGATCTGATGGAACAGATCAACTTTACCGAGAGTATCAAAAATGCACAGATCAATCGAGGCATCGATTCTTTCTCCATGCACGAGAATGATCTGGTGGTTCAAGAGGCCGATTTCAAAACACAGACATCGACCGTCTTAATGATCGATATCTCGCATTCCATGATCTTATATGGCGAAGATCGAATCACCCCGGCTAAAAAGGTGGCGATGGCGCTGTGCGAACTCATCACCAAGAAATACCCGAAAGACACCATCGACATCGTGGTATTTGGAAATGATGCGTGGCAGGTACAAATAAAAGACCTCCCTTACCTGCAAGTAGGGCCTTATCATACCAATACGGTGGCCGGACTGGAATTGGCTATGGACATCCTGCGTAAACGTAAAACGGCCAACAAGCAGATATTCATGATCACCGACGGAAAACCGACTTGCTTGAAGATAGGCGGCCGTTATTATAAAAATAGTTTTGGCCTGGATCGAAAAGTCGTCAACCGTTGCATCAACCTGGCGGCCCAGTGTAAAAAATTGAAGATCCCGATCACCACCTTTATGATTGCCTCAGATCCCTATCTACAACGATTTGTGGAAGAGTTTACGGAAATGAATAACGGCAAGGCCTATTTCGCCTCCCTGGACAATCTGGGCAGTTTTATATTTAATGATTTTGAAAGCGGCAAAAGAAAAACACTGTATTAAAATGAAAAAACAAATCGATATTAAAAAGATCAGCACACTGGGTGATTTGAAGAAGTCGGGCTACCAGCCAAAATCCATCAAAGACGAAGTGCGCGACAACTTAATTGCCAGCATTCAAAATAAAGAGAACGCGTTTGAAGGGATTTTAGGTTATGAAGACACCGTAATACCCGATGTGGAACGCGCACTACTCAGTCGGCACAAAATTTTGTTTCTAGGACTACGCGGCCAGGCAAAAACACGGATGGCGCGTCAAATGGTGGATCTGCTCGACGAATACATCCCTACCGTTGCCGGCAGCGAAGTAAACGATGATCCTTTTAAACCCTTGAGCCGGTTTGCCGTCGACCTGATTGCCCAGTTTGGCGATGAAACCCCCATTCATTGGGTACATAAAAGTGCCCGTTACGGCGAAAAACTAGCCACCCCGGATGTGAGCGTATCCGATTTAATTGGCGACATCGATCCCATCAAAGCGGCCAATTTAAAACTCAGTTTTTCCGACGAAAAAGTGATCCACTACGGCATCATTCCAAGAAGCAACCGGGGCATTTTCGTGATCAACGAACTCCCCGATTTGCAGGCAAGGATTCAGGTTTCACTTTTTAATATTTTACAAGAAGGGGATATACAGATCCGAGGATTTAAACTTCGGATGCCCCTCGATATTTTATTTGTGTTTACCGCCAACCCGGAAGACTACACCAACCGAGGCAGCATCGTTACTCCACTGAAAGACCGAATTGAAAGTCAGATATTAACGCACTACCCAAAAACCATTGAAACATCGCTGGCCATCACCGAGCAAGAAGCCAATATCTTACAAATACAGAAAGATAAGGTAGCCGTTAGTGATTTGATCAAACGATTGATCGAGCAAGTTTCGTTTGAGGCACGCACGAATGAGTTTGTGGACAAGAAAAGTGGGGTGAGTGCCCGTTTAACGATCGCAGCGTATGAGGCAGCGGTCAGTAGCGCTGAGCGCAGAGCCATCATGCACGATCATGCCCACACCCAGGTATGGATCAGCGATTTGTCAGGCATTATACCTGCCATCACCGGAAAGATTGAACTGGTATACGAAGGGGAACAGGAAGGACCATACGAAGTAGCGCTCAACTTATTGAACAAATCGATCCGCACCACTTTTGTTAGTTATTTTCCGAATCCGGATACGATAAAAAAGAAACATCGATCGAAAAAATCTTCCGCTCAACAAGATGCCGGACCCAAACCACCGGAAAATCCATATGCTTCCATTGAAAAATGGTTTGACGCAGGTAATCAGTTGGATCTGTTATTAGATATGACCGACGAAGCGAAAATCGTTGAATTGTATAAAGTAGATGGATTGTTTGGACTGGTAAAAAAGCATTTTCCGAAAGCAAACGAAAACGAAGCCGCGCTGTTGATGGAATTCGTATTACATGGTCTTGCGTCTTATTCGATCATCAGTAAAAAAATGATCGATGGAAAAATCGAATTCAACGATATGATGGGAAGCATGATCGACCTCAATGCGATGGATGAAGATGCTTTCACTGACTAGGCAAGCCGAAAGCATCCATGGAGGGTTATAAAATGATTTTCGGAAAACCAGGCGAAGTAATTCAGTACCGATCAAAAAGCCTCGCCGATATAAAAATAATACCCACTACCCTCACGTGTAAAGGCCACATCGATACGCACGAATATGTCTTTGGATTTAAAAATTAGATACCGGGCACCCACCCCTCCGGCGATCTTAAAGGAGGAAGACAAGATCGTTTTCATTGAGGGCGCCACGGTAGCAGTGGAAAGAAAAGCAGCCGTTCCAAAACGATTGCTAAACGAAAACGGAAGAATCCGGTATTCAACCTGGGCCGCCAACATATTTTTATCCCGGAACCTACCTAAGTAATATCCCCGCATGATGTTTTCTCCGCCCATCAAGGCCAGTTGATTAAAAGGGACATCCCCACTATTAAACATCCCAGAGGCATGCCAGGCAAATACCTGATCTTTACTAAAGCCTTTACTGTACTGGCGATAATCTAATTGTGTACTCCGAAACGAATTGGAACTTCCAAGCGCCGGCGAGTAGTTTAAAAATGCCAGTTCGGCGAATACTCCTTTTCTGGCATTTAATACATTTTTGCGGTCGTCATAAACCACCCCAACCCCAACACCTATATTACTCGTGCCTTGGGCACCCAAGGGGAAAGCATAATTTGTAGGATCGATTCCGGTAAATGTAACATTGTATATTTTTTGAAAATCGAATTCGGCACCTAAATAGATGTTTCGATTGATTTTACGCAATACCCGTTCTCGTAACTGGATACTTGAATTCTCGACAACGGCATACCCCTCTTTGGGTGCCCCGATGCCAATACCATAATATTTTATCGGAAAATATTGATACTTACCCTTACCCAGAAAAAACCATTTTCCCTCATTTCCATAAATCGCATGATCGAACCAAACGCCATATTGCTTTTCCGCCGTGTAAAAATAAAAGGTGTTGATCTCGCTGAGCCGGTTACGCCGGTCATTGTTCGCATAAAAAAGTAATACATTGGCTATACCCACCTCCGTTTTGGTTTCGGGCGTATAGGCAAGCGTCGGATAGATCAGAAAATTGGGTTTGCCCGTGGAATCGTCAAACTTATCGGTGAATAAGCGCTGGACTTTCGTTACGAAATCCGTCTTTTTTTGTGCCGATACCGGAACAGAAAACAAACAACATGACAGAAAATAGAGAAAGCAGAATACTGCCTTTCTTGTGGTTTTCATGAATTCGATTAATTCAATAGGAATGCAGGGGGACGATGAGTGAAATGTAAAATACGATAATTTTTATCCTTATCCTGCTTTCAGTTTGTCACCTGCAGGTGGATCAATCCATCTGCTCCACCGTCACTTTCGAAGCCACCTGCATCGCTTGCCAATACAACCGCACTGGCCCCGGCATCATTCGGGCATACACTCGATACACGGACGCCAGCCAACTAATGAACTCGACCAATCATTCAGTAGAATTAGGAGGTAGGTCGGGTATCAGAGTAGCCACACTGGACATTCCAATCGATAGGATGGATTTCTGGACGTTCAGGACAAATAGTTTTGGTGGATGCCTATCTTTAAACCTTAAGAGATTACTTACATCAAAGGCCGTTTAAATCCAGTCTATGCGACTATTTGTACTGTTTATGCTCTTGTTTTTCTTTCAGGGCATGGCTGCCTGTAAGAAAAAGGACTGTGCTGACTGTCCGCCCACGAGCCCCTACCGCATCGTTAAAAAGATCACTCACAACGGAGTATCGGTGGATGTAGTGATCGACAAGCCGGTGAACGATACCGTGGATGTATTGATGACCTACCATGGTACAGTCACGTTTGATAATCTGATCTTGGATGCGGCACAGAACACGCTTGATGGATTCAAACGGATACTCAATAGAACCGATATGATGTTGGTGAGCGTAGCCTATCCGGAAGAGAATTTGCTAATGGGCGATAATCTGGCGCATGGCGAGGCGGCGTTGCTGTGGGTACGCGAAAAAGCGAGTCAGGAGCTGGGGATCGTGGTTCGCAAGATCTTCCTGGCCGGACATTCTCAGGGCGGGTATCTGGTAACCCGACTGAACACCTTGCACGCCGTCAACGGAGTGATCGCCAATGCACCCGGCCCGTTGAATCTGGTTTATCGCTGCGAATTGGAGATCAATGGACAGGTACCCACCAGCCGGGTCTGTACGCAACTGGGCCAGACCTATGGAGGCCCAGGGGTGAACCCGACAGCTTACATGCAACGTTCGTTGCTGAATCACACCGGCAACTTCAAATCGGATATTTTATTCGTACAAGGGCTGAGTGATAGTCCTATTCAGCTCTACTCCTGGCCTACATTCAAGCAATCGGTGAATGCGTGTTCGAATTGCCGAGAACGGATTTTCCTAGACCTACCCGGGTATGGGCATACTTCGCTGTTTGAAAGTCTGGATGGGAAAACGGCATTCAATCAATTCATTCAGACCCGGTAGGAGATAGAAATTGCGGCTACTTGCCTCTCTTATACCCTGCATAAAGGCCCTGACAAGCTTTATCCATTGCCTTGAATTCCTTGAGATCAAACTCAACTGCACCGGCTAGTTTCGTCAAGGTCACCACGGATTGATACAGCTCCTCATTTTGAATGCGGGCTACGCGCTCGATGAAGTCGATTTTTTTACTCCCCTTGGCAGAGGCCGAAACGATCACTTCTTCGGTCTTCTCATCAATCGCAAATAAATAACTGCTCATGCTCGTTGATTTGAAGATTAGTCGTGTAAATAACATCGTCCGCCAGCGCTCGTGGTTCGATTCCGGCACCGCGCGCCTTTTTTCGTAGTTCCCGTGCATTGTTGGCCGGTGGTGGTGCCGGTATTTCCGGAGGATCGGATCGTCGTTGATTTTCCGTCACAACAATTGATCCCGACCTTCTTGTCGTGAACCTTGCAAAAACAACCATTCGACTTGCTTCGGTTGCATCGCTGACAAAGCAATTGAATATTGGACCGATCGCTGCTTCCACCACATGAATAGGGCACGATGTGATCGTACTCCAAACTCAGGGAGCTGCCACAACATTGACAAATACCCCGATCGCGCGCAAACACGATCTTTTTGGTGGTGGCAGAAATATAGCGACTCTGCGAAATGCCGATAAAGCCGATGAGCAAAAACGATAGGAGAAAGAGAAGTTTTTTCATTTGTGCTGGTGAGGGTTAAATTTCAGTCATTGCAAGGTATGGACAAAATGAAAAGGGAGGTTGGAAAAATAAAATAATTAGCTCGCAACTTTTCTGGCCCGGCCCCCGTAAGACGCTGGAAAACAGGTGTCGTCAAAAGTCGACTTTGATGTAGAAAACCGACTCTTTCGTTCGATGGACCAGCTGCTCAAATGAGAGATTATCATAACTACTAGCAACGGGCACGGTAACGCCCATTCGATGAATAAAATGCTGCACTTGCTTGGCGGTAATGGAAAATCCCACATTATCTAGGGTGGGTATCCCTGCATTGACCACACCCACAACTCGACCCATCATATCCAACAACGGACTTCCACTATTGCCTGGTTGGATCGGGGATGAGATCTGATACAGTCCGTTGGTGTTCAAGGAACTGATGATTCCATCAGTAACCTTTACGTTCGTTCCCAGTTCAACACTCGAAGGGTACCCCAACACAAATATCCGCTCAGCAAGTTGCGGACCATCAAAACGAAATGCCAGGGGCCTTGCTTTGGGAATAACATAAGAAATTGGTTTGATTAGTGCGAGATCGCGTTCTTTATCAAATCCAATCAATTTACAAGCTTGATAACGATTGTTGTGCAGTACGTAAATGCTCTTGGCCGATTGGACCACGTGATAATTCGTGAGGATCAGTCCCTGTGCGTTGACCAGAAATCCGGTTCCGGAAGCAGAACCTGCTGAAGATCGTATGTCTTCCTCCAGCTTATAAGGATCGAACCCAAAAAGTGTGTTGCTAACACTGACGCTTTTAATAAAGCAGTCGGCCTGACCTTGTGGTGTTCGATCTCCCACGATGCCTACATAGTTGCCAAAGATATCCAAGCGGAGTCGCTCCACTTCAATGCCATTAATGAAGAAAATGATCTGCCCATTATAAAGCCGAACAGATAGAATATTAACGCCTGTTTTCTTTATTTGATCAGAATACCCCAACCCCTGTTTGAGTGCTTCCTGGTAATCACTCGGATACATCCTGTCTCGAATAGCCACCAACCGATCGCCACGAAGAGGCAGTGCAACGGATTGCCCATTATAAAGCTTCATGATCTCATAAAATCCCTGTGGGTCAATACAAAATTTCCAGCTGTTTCCGGTTCCCGTTTGCGCCCCAAAAATGAAGCCGAAAAAAGAAGACCCGCCATTAAATTCCAATTCAGCAGTTATATTAGAAAGATCGCCCAACGGCATAGGACTTTGAAACAAATTGCTGTAGCTAATCGCCATTGAAACCTGCAGGTGCACCCCCCGATTGCTTCGTGGTATATCTAGATCGCGCGTAAAGGGAATATCAGAATCATCGCCAGTAAAATCGGCTTCGTAGCACTTTTCCCAGAACTGATTGCTCTGGCGGTATATAATTTCTGCATACCCTTCCTCCTCCATGGTATGATCATTGATGGAGGTGATCTTTTCAAAATTATCGTAGCGATAAACAGTAACGGGGCGCCCGTTGGCCAAAACTGCATAGGTCTTCAGCTTGTTTTTCTCGTACTTATAAAATCGGCCGCTTAATTTTCGATACATTTCCTCAATTGACTGCCCGCCTGAAAGTGTACTGATATATTTTGTACTCATTAGGCCTTTTTCAAAATAGATGAGTTGAATTGCACGCAACTCTTCAAAATTGGCTCCCGATGTATCAGTCAGTAATATTTCATGTAGGAGATACTCTTCCGTAAAGGGCGTTTTCTCAATTTTGTGCTGAGCCCAGCCCTTTATTTCACCATTACTGGAAATAGTATATGTCAACCGGGTGGCAGCAAATTGGCTCTCCACTTTGTTGCCTTTGATATCAAAATAGATGGATTTTTGAGTTTGAGCCCTAATGAAGTCGACGGGCAAAACCATCAAAATGAAAACAGCAGCTATGCCTAGCCTTTTTTCGAAAAGAAGATTTAATAAAGAAGTCACAGCCGTAGCGATTAGTATTAAAACTACATTTTTTGATTTAAACAATTCCAGCCAACTGATTGATGAGCATTATATTATTATTTATGTCGCCGGACATACGATCTACTTAAGCTGCGCTTTTTATGTCAAAACCACTTTAGAAAACGATAGGGAATCACC
>Ga0102919_1000338_pt1 | contig 12094 bp, 7 predicted proteins | sample Colrivmet1563A02_FD_78203 | JGI IMG/M metagenome (GOLD analysis project Ga0102919, IMG submission 78203) | Estuarine microbial communities from the Columbia River estuary - metaG 1563A-02 | ecosystem: Environmental > Aquatic > Marine > Intertidal zone > Estuary | place: USA: Columbia River... | reverse complement strand
GCAACTTCGACGGCCCGATGGCCTACGCCTACCCGATTGATAAGAACTGCATTCCACACTGCGACGTGTTTCTCGAGAACGGGTACACCAAAGAGGAGATGAAGCTGCACCACGAGACCAAAAAAATCCTCGGCGACGATTCGGTCGGGGTGAGTGCGACGGCGGTTCGGGTACCGGTTCAGGGCGGACACTCCGAGTCCGTGCTCGTAACCTTTCGCGACGCACGCCCTTCGCTCGACACGGTGCGCCAGCTCTTGGCTGCGATGCCCGGTGTGGTGGTTCAGGACGACCCCGCCGCGAAAGAATACCCCATGCCCCGCTTTGCCGAGGGCCGCGACGAAGTTTTTGTGGGCCGAATCCGCGAAGACGTGGTCTGCGACCGCTCGATTCACCTGTGGATTGTGGCCGACAACCTTCGAAAGGGGGCCGCAACGAACGCCGTACAAATTGCCGAATACTTGATTTCGGCCGGAATTTTGCGGTAAACGGCGCCATAGCTGCTGCGGGTGACCGCAGGTTCCGCGACCCACACCACACCCCACTAAACCTTTGACCCAAGCCACCGTCTGATGAATATGTTCCTTCGAATCCTCGCCCTTTGGGTTGCCCTCGCGGCGATGCCCCTGCTCGCACAAACCCTTATTTTGGGCCAGGTGGTCGATGGTGAAGAACCGATTCCGAACGCCGCAGTGCGTGTGATGGGTGCCAACGGACCCGTCAGCCAAACAGTGACCGACGCTCAGGGCAACTTCCAGCTCAACGTGCCCAACGGAAGCTACCGACTTGTGGCGCGTCCGCTTGGATACCAGCCCGTGATGCGCCCGATTGAGGCCAAGGGAACCCCAATCAAACTGGGTATTTTAAAGGTAATTGCGAGCACTACCGAACTCGAAGAAGCCAAGGTCGAAGGCCAAGCTGCGCGTGCCCTTTTGGGCATGGACCGCAAGGTCTATGACGTAGCTCAGGACCTCAACGTCCAGGGCGGGACGGGCACCGACATCTTGCGTCAAGTGCCCAACGTGTCGCTCGACATGGACGGCAACGTGCAGCTACGCGGCGACGAAAACGTCACCATTTTGATCGACGGCCGACCCGCGTCGCTGCTCGGGTTTAGTGGAACTAACGCCTTTGACCGCCTTCCTGCCGGAAGCGTGCAGCGCGTCGAAGTCATCACCAACCCGGGCGCGCAGTTTGACGCCCAAGGTTCGGGTGGCGTCATCAACATTGTCACCAAAAAGAACCGCGAACTTCCCCTCAATGGCAATGTAGTGGCGGGTATTGGAACGAACGACAAGTACAATGCCTCGGCAAGTATTTCGGTTCCAGTGGGCAAGCTTCGGGTATTCTCCAACCTTGCATGGGACAACCGTGAGAGTTTTTCGGGCGGAACCGTAGAACGTTTTTTTGGATTCCCAGATACAACCTACACTCAGCGTCACTGGTCGTACGGCACCAATCTTGGCGGTGGATTAAATGGCCGACTCGGAATAGACCTGCCGTTGTCCAAAGTTTGGACCGCAAACCTCTCTGTGGGCCTCAACCAAGATCAACGGAACGAATCGGACAGTACCTCGTATGAAAATGCCTCGGTGAACACCAAATTAACTGCAGTTCAGCGAGCCACTAGTGACCGCGGTTCCGCCAATGGTGATCTCGCCTTGCGCCTTGAGCGCAAGTTCAAAACCGAGGGAGAAAAGTGGACTGTGGATGTAAACTATTCGGACCGAAGTCGCGAAGAATGGAACAACAATCAGTTCACGGCCGATACCGGATATCCGACGTTGCTGACCTACGACGGCGTGTACCTGCAGCGGTTCGAAACCAATGAGACGACGCAAAATTTCAACATTCAGACCGATGCAGAACAAGTGCTGAACAGCAAGAGCAAGCTCAGTTTGGGAGGCCGAAGCACCTATTTTGCCCGAGATAGCCGCCGAGATGCGATGTACCTCGTTTCGCCGTTCAGCAGCTCATTTATCGAGGACACGTTGCGCACGCAGTCTGTCGACCAGTGGCAATGGGTTCATGCGGCGTACGCGACCTATGGTTACGTCTTCAACCCCAAATGGAAGGCGCAACTTGGAATGCGCTATGAGGTTGCCAACCTCAGTTTTATTCTCAAAACGGGAAGTCAATTGGACTTCACCTACCCAGGCTACTTTCCTAGTGCATTTGTGACCTACTCTCCCAAAAAAGGCACTGATTTTCAAGCGAGTTATGCCATGCGGGTCAATCGTCCTGGCGAGGAGCAGCTCAACCCCATCGTAGACTACTCGAATCCGCAGTCGTTTCGGAAAGGAAATCCACTGCTCATGCCTGAGTACACGCACGCATTTGAGTTAAGTGCTGCGAAGTACGCCAAATGGGGTTCTGCGACGCTTAACGGGTACGTGCAGCATACGACGAACATGTTTTCTAGGTTCCTACAGGTCGACGGGAGCGGGCTTGTCACGGTTACCTGGGCGAACTACGACACCCGTGATCGCTATGGATTGAGTGCCAACACAATGGCGCGATGGGGCAAAAAATGGAGTCTTCAGGCCTCTGGGGACGCCTTTTGGTCCGTCATCAATGCCCAAAATCTTCAAGCTGGATTGACCCAATCCGGATTTGGTTGGTCGGGGCGAGCCAATGCGATGTACAACCCTACCGCAGCTCACCAAATCCAAGTAACCTTCAATCAAATGGGCGCTGGACCCACCGGTCAAGGATACTTTCGGGGAATGCAGGCATGGGACCTGGGGTATAAGTACGACGTGATAAAAAACAAACTTTCGATGACTGTTCGACTCAGCGATGTCTTTAACCAGCGCCGATTCCGCATTGAACAGCACCCCCCGTACACCGACATCTACTTTACGCGCTACCGCGAAAGCCGGATTGCCTTCCTCACCCTTCAGTACAATTTTGGAACGCAAGACCGCAGTATGCCGCGCAGTGGACGCGGAATGGGTCCCGGCGGAATGGGGAGCGGCGGCGACGATATGGGAATGTAAACCCTTTGGCCCTGCATGCGTTAACTAAGTATGCGCCGACTACTTCAACTTTGTGCCCTAGGTGTGCTGAGCACCCTTTCGGCCTGTGCCCAACCTACTAAAAATTCCGCACCTGTGTCCTTAATGCCCGCTGCCCCTGCCCAACCCGGAAACGAAACCCTCATTCTCGCCTCAGGCTGCTTTTGGGGAACCGAGTACTTTCTCAAGCGCATCGACGGAGTAGTCGCGACCACCGTGGGCTATACCGGGGGGCACGTCGAAAACCCTACCTACCAAGAAGTCTGTACCAAAAAGACCGGCCACTACGAGGCCTGTCTCGTCGAGTACGATCCCGCGCGTACCACCGCCGAAACCGTGCTCCGAATGTTTTTTGAAACGCATGATCCGACGCAGCGCAACGGCCAAGGACCCGACATTGGTCCGCAGTACCGAAGTGCCGTCTTCTATCAATCGGAAGCCCAGCGCGAACTCACCGCCTCGCTTATCGAGCAGTTGCGTGCCAAGGGCTACGACGTGGCCACCGAACTACTTCCGGCAGCCCCATTCTACTCCGCCGAGGGCTACCACCAGGACTACTACGATGTCAAGGGCGGAACTCCCTACTGCCACGGATACCGGAAACTTTTCTAGCCACTGGTTTCTAGCTTCTGGCTGGGGATAACCTGTTCATAACTCCCGTTGATAAGTCGTGACCCGCTTGGGCTTGCGTACTAAATTCGTGAATTATGGCCTCGCTCAGCTACAACCTCAACCTACACCTCGCCTTTCTTCTGTTTCAGGAAGATAGCCTTTCGGTGCATGGCCTGGGCACGTTCAGTGTGCGCCGCTACGGAGCCGAAATTCAGCTTCCCGCCGGTCTAATTCTGCCGCCCGCCCGCCGAGTGAGCTTTAGCCCCCAAGCGGAATTCACCTCTCCATGCCTCGCCAAGCACCTTCAGCAGATTGAAGGACTCGATGAGGCCGGCGTAGCCGAGGCTATCGCTACCGCAACCGCGGAATACCGTCGCGTCCTTGATCGGGGCGACCGCCTTGTGCTTCAAGGAATCGGCAGCCTCCGCCGCATCGAATCGCAGTGGACCTTCAAAGCCAGCCTCGAAGCCAACTTCCTGTCGAGCTCGTTCGGCCTTCCCATGTTCCGCATGGACCTCGCTTCGTCAGAATCCATTGCTCCATCACGAACCGCGAAGGGTGAAGCCCCTCGGGTGCGCTCGTGGCAAGCCGCAGCTATTGTAGCCGGCGCGCTTGGCCTCGCAGCCATTGGCGGAAGCAAAGACAACGTGCGCACCACCGTCCAGCAAGCCACCATCGATTGGAACGTTTCAGACTGGTTTCAATCCCAGAAATCAACCCTGATTCGCACCTGGGATTCGTGGAGCGCGTCCGTCGAAGAGTTCGTGACGCCCGCCAACGAGCCCGTTCGCGAAGATGCGACCCTACCCGCTAGCCAACCAGCTGAAGTGCCAGCAAGTGAAACCGAAAGCAAGCCAGCAGCTAAAGAGCCAGCAGCTAAAGAGCCAGCAGCCAGCAAGCCAGCAGCCAAGGGAGCTAACGAGCCAATCTCAGCTAACCTCGCTAACCTTGCCAAAAAGGCCAACGAGCCAGTCTCAGCTAAAAAGTCAACGAGCGCGCCAGCCAATGAGTCAGTCTCAGCTCAAAAGCCAACGAGCCAGCGAGCGGATCAGCCCTACGCGCTGATTGTAGGGGCCTTTGCCGATGGTGCCAATGCCATACGCCTTGTGAGTGACTTGAAAAAGTCGGGATTCCCGGCAGAAGTACTGGATGCCAAAGTCGGCCTGAAGAAGGTCGCCCTGCGTACCTTTGCCAGCGAGGACGCCGCCCGCAAGGCTAAAGACCAGCTTAAAGGGGACTTTCCGGCGATCTGGATCTACCACGAATGAAACCAAAGCATCCCTCGGAATCCCTCACGGTGATGACCGAGATTGTTCTTCCGAACGACACGAACAACCTCAACAATTTGTTTGGGGGCCAGCTCTTGAGCTGGATGGACCGGTGCGCCGCCATTTCGGCACACCGCCATTGCCGCCGCACGGTGGTTACGGCTTCAGTAAACAATGTATCGTTCAATGAGGCGATTCCGCAAGGAGCCATTGTGACACTCGAATCCAAGGTTTCGCGCGCGTTCAGCAGCTCGATGGAGGTGTGGGTGGATGTGCACATGGAAGACCAGCGAGGCACTGGAAAGCGAACGAAGTGCAACGAAGCGATCTATACGTTTGTAGCGGTGGACGATTTGGGGCGACCAATTCCGATTCCGGCCATAGAGCCCGAAACCGACGAGGAGCAACGCCGCTACGACGGAGCGCTGCGCCGCCGCCAGTTAGCCTTGATTTTGTCTGGAAAGATGAAGCCCGAAGATGCCCATGAGCTCAGGGCGCTGTTCTTACCAAAAGACGCTGACCAAGCCTGAGGCGAGCAGCGAGGGCCAGAGTAGGATGCGCATCCAGTACTTTGGCATGTAATCTTGAAGATTGACGAGTTGAGGCGCAGCAAAGACTGCGAGTAAGCCGCTTGTCGCCGCATCAGGATGCGCGATGCGCCACAAGATGGCCACGAGGATTCCAGACCACGATAAGTACAGTCCTTGTCGCTTTGAGCGCTTCGCCGAAACTGCAGCCCGAACCGTTTGAGGGATAGCGACGATCAACCAAAATAGCACGGTCCATTCTCCAGGACTGGGTAGGGTTTGCGTCCAACTCGGCTTGAGCGCAGCCAGCCACTGATAAAAGTGTTCGGGTCCCCCTATGGTCCAGTAGTAGGTGGCAATGGCTGTAGCGGGCACGAGCCATCCCAAAATCAACTGAAGGAATCCTCGTCCGGAACGGGTGGTACCCCAGCCAATCGCCCACAGCGAGACGAGAATAAAGTAGCTAAACCGAACGTTCCACAGCAGCAGAATACCCGTGACAAAACCGAGGTTGATACGGCGCGCCAGGGCGCTCCGCTGGTCAAAGGCCATTTCATAGGCCAATGCCATCCAGGCCGCTGCCGCCAGCGAACCGCCCAAGGTGTACCATTGGATTCCTTGACGGCTTCCACTCAAAGCCACCGCGGCTGAAAACCACAACCAGCCGAAGAGGTAGTTCTGCTTGAGGTAGCGGCTCCGGTAGACGAGAATGAAGTTGACAAACCAGGCTCCAACGCCCGTTGCAAGAGCCAAAAGCACCGAATTCGGAGCGCCGACAAGAGTGTTGATGCCGAAACTGATCCCGGCAACGGCAAGGACGAGCACGAAGGCGACTCCAGGGTGGGCATTGCGAAAGAGGAGTGTGGGCATTTGGTCAGGCTGGGTTACCTTTGGGCATCTCAAAAGTACATTGCTATGCCCCTGCGCACCTTTTTTGAAGCTACCGGCGACCTATTTGAATTGACGTTCATGGCTATGCCTTGGGTTGGACCTGCCGCAAACGTGGTATTTTGGTCAATCATTGCAGGCGGTATTGGGTACTGGCTTCGCGAAATGAGCAAGCACGAGAAGCAGCAAGGCTAAGCCTTACTTCGCGTCCAAGGGCCAGCCGTAAATCGTCCCGATGTCCCGGCGGACTTGCTTTCCTTCAAACTGAATTTGATCCACGCGGGCATAGGCTCGCGTTTTTGCTTCCTCGGCATCCGCACCTAGACCGGTGATGGCGAGGACGCGTCCGCCGTTGGTGACCAACTGCCCGTCGCGCAGCGCGGTTCCGGAATGAAACAAAAGACTGCCCTCAGAAGGCAGCTCGGTGCCCGTAATCGCCAGCCCCTTGGGGTAGTCACCGGGGTATCCGGGAGCCGTCATGACCACGGTGATCGCCGTATCGGACTTGACCGCCGCCGGACGCGTGGCAATGTGGCCGCGGGCTGCATCAATCATGAGGGCGAGTAGGTCCTCATCAAGGCGCGCAAGGACGGCCTCGGTTTCGGGATCGCCCATGCGGACGTTGTACTCGATCACCTTGGGTCCGTACGCAGTGAGCATCAGTCCAAAAAAGATGAACCCACAGTAGGGAATACTCTCAGCTTGAAGCCCTTCGAGCGTCGGCTGAATGACTTCACGATGTACCTGGCCGAGCACATCGGGCGTCACGAAGGGCACTGGGCTTATAGCGCCCATTCCGCCCGTGTTCGGGCCGGTTTGGCCTTCGCCCACGCGCTTGTAGTCAGTGGCCTGCGGAAGCAGGATGTAGTTTTCTCCGTCGGTCAGCACAAACACTGAGAATTCGGGGCCAGTGAGGTGCTCCTCGATCACCACGCGGCTCGAGGCGGACCCAAATTTGGCCTCCCCCAGCATGGAATCAAGTTCCTTGAGCGCGTCGACCACATTGTCGAGGATGACGACACCCTTGCCGCCGGCAAGTCCATCGGCCTTGAGCACATAGGGACCGTCTTGACTGAGGACGTACATCTTGGCGGCCTCAAGTTCGTTCTTGGTGAACGTGCGGTAGGCTGCAGTCGGAATTCCGTGGCGCTTCATGAACGCTTTCGCAAAGTCTTTGGAGCCCTCGAGCTGGGCCGCTTCTTCGCGCGGACCGATAAAGTGGATGCGCTCGAGCTGAGGGTGAAAGGCAAAGTAGTCGGCGAGGCCGTGTACCAATGGCTCTTCGGGGCCTACAATTACGACATGAATGTCGTGGCGAATACAGAAGTCGGCAACCATGTCGCGGTCGCGCCAGTCTAGGTCGACGCACGTACCCACTTCATTGAGACCGGGGTTGCCCGGAGCGATGTAGAGGGTGGACAGTAAACCACTTTGTGCAATGCTCCACGCGAAGGCCGATTCGCGGCCACCCGAACCAAAAATGAGTACGTTCATGCGGCAAAGGTCGCGCTAATCTCAAGGATTGCCAAGGCGGATTTTGGGCTTCTTTCAGTACGGCGGGACTGTATTTCCTTCGGTTGAACCACTTAGATAGTGTAAATTATACACACAAATATTGTTAATTATTTTACTCATTTACAACATTTTAAATGTTTCATAACGTGAAGTTGACATGTAGTAATTCGTACTATATTGCCAAGGTTAATGGTAGGATTTACCATAAGATCACATCACATGACGCAACGCATACTTCCATTTTTAGTCAGCCTCTTGGCCTTCGGAACTCCGACGGTCTGGGCGCAAACTGCTCCCCTCAAAGGAACGGTAGTCGAAGAGGGCTCTTTTAGCCCCATCCCCAACGCGGTAATTAGTCTCGCCGATGGCGCGGTGCTGACATCCTCAGATGCGCAGGGCAGCTTCACAATCAACGTCAAAGCGGGCGTCAGTCTCAAGGTTCGCGCGCTTGGCTACACCGACAAGACGGTTGCAGCAGCCAACGGTATGCGCGTAGTCCTCGTGTCAGAAACCTCAGAGCTCGACGAAGTCGTAGTTGTCGGTTTTGGTACCCAAAAGAAGTCCAACGTCACGGGCGCCATCGCGCAGGTCAAGGCCAAGGACATTGAAAACATGAGCCTCTTGCGCGTCGAGCAAGCCCTTCAGGGCCGCACCGCTGGGGTTCAAATCACCCAGAATTCGGGCCAGCCAGGCGCAGGTAGCGTGGTGCGCATTCGCGGAACAGCGTCGATTAACGGTTCCGACCCACTCTACGTCGTTGACGGAGTTGTGATCGGAGGCGGAATTGACTACCTCAACCCGAACGACATCGAAACAATTGAAGTACTTAAGGACGCGGCCTCTGCCGCGATTTACGGTGCGCGCGGCGCGAATGGCGTCATCATTGTCACCACGAAGAGCGGTAAGGGAGCAAGCGGCCAAATGAATGTGAGCGTTTCGGCCTACCAAGGCATTCAGAATCCGTGGCGCAAGGTTTCGGTTCTGGACGCAACCGAGTACGCAACTCTTCAGAACGAAATGGCCGCTGCTGCGGGTCAGTCGATTCCGTACGCCGACCCGCGCAGCTTCGGAGCCGGTACCGACTGGCAGGACGCTGTGTTCAACCGCAATGCCCCCGTGCAGTCGGTCGACGTGAGCATGTCGCAGAGCAGTAAGGACGGAAGCTACTTCGCCTCAGTGGGCCGCTTCCGCCAAGAAGGTATCATTGCTCCGGGCCGCTCGAATTTTGAGCGTATCACCGCGCGCCTCAACACCACCAACAAGGTGCACCAGGCAATCACTGTGGGTATGAGCACCGCGTTCACGCACAATACGAGCCAGTCGGTCGCTGAGAACACTGAGTTTGGTTCTCCGCTTGGACGTGCGTTGAATATGGACCCGATCACTCCGGTCTACGAAACCAATCCGCTCGCGCTGAGTGGTGCCCCGTACACGGTGAACGGCGTGCTTCGCCCCAACCTCGTGCGCGACCAGGGAGGCATTTACGCGATCTCGAACCGCGTCACCTCTGAAGTCGTCAACCCGCTTGCGGCTCTGATGACCAGCACCAACGTGGGTTGGTCCGACAAGATTGTGCACCAATCCTATGCCAACGTCGACCTCGGCGGCGGATTCTCAGCCCGCACCAGCATGGGTATCGACCTCGCATTTTACGGGGGCAACGGATTCATTCCGTCGTACTACCTCAACGCGACCAACTTCTTGGACACCAATTTGGTCACCCAAAGCTTCAACCGCGCCTTCTCGTGGATGTGGGACAATACGGTGGCCTACACCAAAGACTTTGGTGCCCACCACATCGATGCGGTGGCGGGCCACTCGGCCCAGGCCGTCAACGGAAGCTTTATCGGTGGTAGCAAGCGCGACGTTCCGACCGACGAATTTGGCTTTGCGACCATCAGCTACGCCCGCAACGCGGAATCTGAGCGCGTGTACGGCGGAAAGTGGGAGCGCTACGCCATCGAGTCCTACTTCGGACGCGTCAACTACGACTACGACGACCGCTACCTCGCCACGGTGATTTTGCGCGCCGACGCATCGAGCCGATTCGGACCCAACTTCCGTTGGGGCTACTTCCCCTCGATCTCGACGGGTTGGAACCTTCACAAGGAATCGTGGTGGTCTTCGAAGCTCATTTCGAGCATGAAGCTCCGCGCCGGATACGGTATGAGCGGTAACGACGCCGCTGGTTCGCTGGAGTACGCCGCGACCATTTCTGGCGGACGCAACTACAGCTTTGGTTACAACGAATTCATGCAAAACGGAACCTCTCCGAGCCAAATCGCCAACCCCGACCTGCGTTGGGAGCGCGTGGGCCAAGCCAACCTCGGAGCCGACCTGCGTTGGGGTAAGTACCTCTACACCAACCTCGACCTCTACCACCGCGCGACGTACGACATGAAGACGCGTCCAGTGCTTCCCGACTACGTCGGCAACAACGCGCCCACTGCCAACGTGGGTAAGATGCGCAACTTGGGCGTGGACTTTGAAGCCGGTTACGAGCGCAGCTTTAGCCCGACCAAGAGCATCCGCGTGGGAGGCAACATCAGCTACATCCAAAACGAAGTCGTGTACCTCGGCAACGAAGAGGGCTACCTCCCAGGGCAGCGCTGGGGACCTCAGGGCCTTGAGATCACGCGCATCCAAGAAGGCTTGCCGATTGGCTATTTCTTCGGATACATGACCAATGGCGTCTTCCAAAATTCCGCTGAAGTAGCTGGATATGTGAACACTGAAGGCGGAATGCTGCAGCCCGATGCCGTAGCTGGAGACTTCAAGTTCGTAGACGTGAATGGCGACGGAGCGATCGACGCCGACGACCGCACCTTCATCGGCAATCCAACGCCAGACTGGACATTTGGTGCCACCGTCAACGCCCGTTGGGGCGGATGGGACGCCGTCCTCTTTCTGCAGGGCGTCGTAGGCAACCAGATTTACAACGCCACGCGTCGCTACGACCTTCCGACCGCCAACCTCAATGGCTCAGCGATCGATCGCTGGACCGGCGAGGGCAGTACCAACGACTACGCCCGCTTAACTGCATTGGACAAGAACTTCAATTTCGCGCGCAGTTCCAACTTTTATGTCGAGGACGGAAGCTTTGCCCGCATCAAGACAGCACAGCTGGGCTATACCCTGCCTGAGGCACTGGCTGCCAAAGTGGGGTTGAAGCGCACTCGCATCTACTACTCAGGCACCAATTTGCTGACCCTGACCAACTACAAGGGCTTTGATCCCGAAATCGGAAACGGTTTTGGCGTCGACCGCGGAATCTACCCGCAGGCTCGCATGCACTCTATTGGATTCTCAACTTCTCTGAACTAATGAAGACGATTCACCTCTCCCTCCTCGCGGCCGGCGCCCTCGCTTTAGCCAGCTGCGGAAAAGACTTCTTGGACGTCGACCCCATTGGCCGCGAACTCGAACTCAACTACTACCAAAATCCTGGTCAGGCCTACGAAGCGCTCGTAAGCGTGTACGACGTACTGCAGTGGAACGACCAAAACGGGTTCTCGGTCATGTACTTGCTTCAAACCGTGGCCTCTGACGATACCCATGCTGGCGGCAGCGACGCGAGCGACCAGCCCGCGTTTGTGGCCTACGACAACTTCTCGCTGACGCCCAACTTGGGTCCGCAGGCGGGATTCTGGCGCAAGAACTACCGGGGCATTTACCGCGCGAACCTCTTTTTAGAGAAGATCGACGGGGTTCCGGGTACCACGAACGAGTTTGTGCAGCGCACGACCGCCGAGGCCAAGTTCCTTCGCGCGTACTACTACCTGGACTTGCTACGTTTGTTTGGTTCGGTTCCGCTGATTACCAAAACGCTGAGTCCACAGGAATACTACGAGGTCACGATGGCGACACCCGAGGAGATTTTTGCCCAAGTGGAGGCTGACCTACTCGCCGCGATCCCCAATCTGCCGCTTGAAGTGGGTGCTTCTGAAAAGGGACGTGCCACCCAAGGCGCCGCGAAAGCGCTTTTGGCCCGCGGATATCTATACATGAACACCAACATGGCTGATGCCGCACAGCTCTGCGAAGAGGTGATTCAATCCGGCGTATACTCGTTGACACCCGATTTCGCCGAGATTTTCACGCGTGCCAATGAGCACGGCGCAGAGAGTGTGTTCGAAATCGCATACTCTGAAAACTCTACCGTGGGTTGGGAAGTATTTGGTTCGGGTTACGGCGAAGGAAACGTCGGCGTTCAGATGTGCGGCATGCGTGACTACAGCGGTCCCGACTTTTCGACGGGCTGGGGATTTGC
>Ga0102919_1000294_pt1 | contig 12716 bp, 9 predicted proteins | sample Colrivmet1563A02_FD_78203 | JGI IMG/M metagenome (GOLD analysis project Ga0102919, IMG submission 78203) | Estuarine microbial communities from the Columbia River estuary - metaG 1563A-02 | ecosystem: Environmental > Aquatic > Marine > Intertidal zone > Estuary | place: USA: Columbia River... | reverse complement strand
GTTACGTTGCCTTCGCCGCCGAGTTCCCCGTGCGTTTCGAGGCGCTAGCGCTGTTCGAAGCGCAGTTGCCGAGCATCGAAGAGGATCCGGGATACATGGCCTGTCTGAAGGCGGGCGATGCCGTGCAATGCACGCTGGTGGCTGGGATCGAAGCAGGCCAACGCGATGGCAGCATCCGCGCCGAGGCCGGCGCGCCGGGGCTGATCGGCTTCACCCTGTGGGGTCTGATGCACGGACTGATTCAGCTCGGTTCGCACAAGAGCGGCCACCTGCAGCGGGACGGCATCTCGCCGCAGGAACTGATCGAAAACGGTTTCCGCCTCGCCTTGCAGGCCTTGTCGCCCACTGGGGCCTCGCGATGACACGCCCGCTGGCAAGATTTGCTCTGTCGCTGTGCTCACTCGTGTGCCTGCCGGTCGCTGCGAACAGCGCCAGCGCCGAGCCGGTGACGACCACCGCAGGTCCGACGATCCAAGCGAGTGCTGCACTGCCTGCGACCGAGCGGCGTCCGCTCGCCACGGTGATCGATGAGTACGTGCGCCTCGCCCGCGGCTCGAACCTCGGTCTGCAGGCGGCCACGCTCGAAGTGGAGCGCAGTCAGGCGGCGCTCGATGCCGCCCGCGGTCGCTTCTTCCCCGAAGCCACGCTCGGTGCCCGCTACACCCGCTCCGAAGGTGGGCGCGAGGTCTCTCTGCCCCTCGCGGCGGCCTTCAACCCCGTCTACAGCACGCTCAACGAATTGCTGCTCGCCGACGGCAAGCCCGCGCGCTTCGGCAGCATCAGCGATCCACGCTTCCTGTTGCAGCGCGAGCAGGAGCAGGACACGCGCATCAGCGTGCGTCAGGCCCTGTATGCCCCGGCGCTGCCGGCCGCTCTGCGTGCACAGCGATCGCTGCTCGAAGCCAACGAGTTTGCTCGAGTCGCCTTGTCGCAAAGATTGCAGCGTGATGTGACGATCGGCTATCTCGACTGGCTGCGAGCGAGCCGCGGCGCCGTGATCGTTGAGGCCAGCGAAACTCTGCTCGCAGAAAACCTGCGGATCACCGAATCGCTGTTCCGCAACGGCAAGGTCACGCAGGATCAGGTGCTGCGTGCCAAGGCCGAGTGGCTGGCCGTCGGCCAGCAGGCCACGGAAACGCGCAATGTTCGTGACCAACTGCAGAGCTACGTCAACTTTCTGCTGAACCGCGCGCTCGACACCGATCTCGACGACGCCGATGCCGACGTCGAGGTTCACAGTACCGCTCAGGATCTGGTGACGCTGCGCCAAGGCGCCCTGGTGAATCGCCCTGAGATCGGTCAGATCGATCGCGCCGTCCGCGCTGCGAGCTCCCGCGTGGATCTCGCTCGCGCCGCACGCAAGCCGACGCTCGCGCTCGGTGTCGATGGCGGCACGCAGGGCGAGCAGTACGAATTCGGGCGCGGTCGGAATTTCGCTACGGTCTCGCTGCTACTCAACTGGACGCTGTTCGATGGCGGCACGCGTCGCGCCGAGGTTCGCGAAGCGCGTATCGCCGAGCAGCAGGCCCGCACGCGCCGCGAAGAGGTCGCGCAGCAAATCCAGCTCGAGGTGCAGCAGGCCCTCGACCAGCTCTATACCAGCGAAGCCTCGCTGCGAACTGCCGAGGCTCGGGCCGAGGCGGCTCGTGCGGCGTTCCGCATCGCAGGTCGCAAGCGCGACGAGGGCGTGATCAGTCAGGTCGAGTTCCTCGATGCACGCACCAGCCTCACCGCCGCCGAACTGAACCTCAACTCCGTCCGCTTCGAACTGCTCGCCAGACAAGCGGAACTCGATTACGCCACGGGAGTGCCGCAACGCTAAGTTGCGGCTCACAACATGCCAGCATTCAATCGTTTTCTGCTCGTCTTCGCCACAGTCTGTCTCAGCGCCTGCAGCGGCGCCCCCAATGAAAATGCCGAACGCAACGCCGGAACACCGGTGCGCGCCGCGCTCGCCACGCTCGGCCCTGCGAGCCCACTCATCGAGGCCAACGGACTCGTCGGTGCAGCCGAAGAAATGCGACTGTCGTTCAAAACGGGGGGCATCATCCGACGAATCCCCGTGCAGGAAGGCAGCCGGGTGCGCCGCGGTGACCTACTCGCCGAGCTTGAACTCACCGAAGTCAACGCCCAAGTCGAGCAGGCACGCCAAGCGGCGGAGAAGGCCGAGCGCGATCTCGATCGCGGCGAGCGCCTGCATGCCGATCAAGTGATCAGCCTCGAAGCGTTGCAGAATCTTCGCACCCAAGCTGCCGTCGCCCGTGCCGCACGCGATGCAGCTCGCTTCAACCTCGGCTACTCCTCGATTCGCGCGCCGAGCGATGGCGTGGTGCTGCGGACGCTGTTCGAGGAACGCGAACTTGTGCCGCCGGGCCAACCGGTCGTCATTCTGGGCAGCAGCGCTCGCGGCCACGTCGTGCGCCTATCGCTGGCCGATCGCGACATCGTGCAGTTGCGGCTGGGCGATCCCGCGCGGGTGACGCTCGATGCGTATCCAGGCCGCGAACTGAAGGGCGTGGTCAGCGAGGTGTCCTCGGCCGCCGATCCGCGTACCGGCCTATTTCCAGCGGAACTGCGTCTCGACCCCGCCGCCGATCTGATGCTCGCGAGCGGCCTTGTGGCGAAAGTGCGCATCGAGCCGGCCACCGCCCGCCGCAGTCAGCTCACTCACGTGCCCATCGCGGCCGTCGTCGAGGGCGACCGCGACCGCGCCAACGTCTACGTCGTCGAGGGTGCCGTGGCTCGCAAGCGTGAGATCGTCGTGTCGTTCATCGAAGGCGAGCAGGTGGCGCTGACGCGCGGCCTGAAGAGCGGCGAACGCGTCGTCACCGAGGGTGCGCTGTACCTGCAGGACGGCGAGCGCATCCGCATTGTCACGGAGCGCTGAGTCCCGTGTCGCTGCTCGAGTTTCCGATCCGCCGCTACCAGTTCACCATGGTGGCGTTCCTCTGTCTCGTCGTCATCGGCATCTACACCTTCATTTCGGTGCCGCGCGAGGAGGACCCGTCGTTCAAGATCTCGGGCTTCGATATCACGGCAATCATGCCCGGCGCGGACCCGAAGGATCTCGAACGCCTGATATCCAAGCCGCTCGAGGATCGCATCGCCGAGCTGGATGACATCCGTCAGCTTGAGACCGTAGTGGCCGACGGCGTTGCGTTCACCATCGTCGAGTTCTACGCCTACACCGACGCCGACAAGAAATACGACGAGATCGTCCGCGAGCTCAATGCGCTGCGACCCTCGCTGCCCGCCGAGCTGCGGCAACTCAGCATCCGCAAATTCAGCCCGGGTCTCGTCAACATCGTGCAGTACGCACTGGTCTCTGAGGAGGCCCCCTACCGGGAGCTCGAGGATCACGCGCGCGATCTGAAGGATTTATTGAAATCCGTTCCCGGTGTGCGCACGGCAGAGAGCTGGGCGTATCCGCCTCGAGAGCTCCGCGTAGAGGTGGACTTGAAGCGCCTGGCCGATCTCAAGATGAGTCCGGCGCGCATCATCCAAGCGCTCGAAAGCGAAAACGCCAACATCCCCGCCGGCATCATCGATGTCGGCCCGCGCAGCTTCACCGTCAAGAGCACGGGTGCGTACGAGAATCTCGAGCAGGTACGCGATACGGTGCTCAACTCGGTAGACGGGCGCATCGTGCGCATCAGCGATGTGGCGACGGTGCGCTGGGCAGAGGGCCAGTACGGTTACGTCGGTCGCTACAACGGCAAGCGCGCGGTGTTCGTCACGGCGAACATGAAGGAAGGCTACAACGTCCTCGAGGTCCGCAAGGCCATCGGCGAGGAAGTCGAACGCTATCAGGACAGCTTGCCGAAACGCATCGCGCTTGATCTTGGCTTCGATCAGTCGCTGAATGTGAAGACGCGACTCAATCGTCTGTACACCGACTTCGGCCTGGCCATCGCCATCGTCGCGCTGACGCTGTTGCCGCTCGGGCTGCGTGCGGCAGGCATCGTGATGATCTCGATCCCGTTGTCGCTGGCTTTTGGCGTGACGGTGCTCTACTTCCTCGGCTACTCGCTTAACCAGCTCTCCATTGCCGGTTTCGTGGTGGCGCTTGGCCTACTCGTGGACGATTCCATCGTTGCGGTCGAGAACATTGCCCGTCACCTGCGCATGGGCTACGACCGTACGCGCGCCGCCATCGCGGGCACCAAGCAGATCTTCATCGCCGTACTCGGCTGTACGGCCACGCTCGTTTTCGCCTTCTTGCCGCTGATGGCGCTGCCCGGAACAGCCGGCAAGTTCATCCGTGTTCTACCCACGGCCGTCGTGGCGACCATCATCGGCTCGCTGCTCATTGCACTCTTCATCATTCCGTTCCTCGCCAGTCGCTTGCTGAAGGAAGAGGAGTCGGGGCATTCCAATCGGCTGCTGCAGCGACTCATGAACGGTATTCACAACTACTACCGACCGGCCCTGCACTACTGCCTGGAGCGGCCACGCACCACGGTGATCGCCGCAATCGGCGGCTCGTTGCTGCTGTCCGCCGCGCTGATTCCAGTGCTCGGCTCAAGCCTCTTCCCGAAAGCCGACACGCCGATCTTCCTGGTGCAGATCGAAACGCCGACCGGCACGAGCCTCGCAGGCACCGATCAGGCGCTGCGCTTCGTCGAACGCGAGCTCGAGTCGTTTCCGGGCGTGAAGGCGGTGTTCGCTAATCTCGGGCGCGGCAACCCGCAGATGTACTACAACCACATCCAGCGGACCGAGTCGGCATCGTACGCCGAGGTTTTCGTTACTCTGGAGGCGTACAACACCCGTCGCACGCCCCAGTTGATCGACGATCTGCGACAGCGCCTCGACAGCTATCCGGGTGCGCGCATCTCGGTCAAGGAATTCCGCAATGGACCGCCCGTTACCGCACCCATCGCGGTCCGTATCGTGGGGCCCGACTTGCAAGTACTCGACCGCCTTGCAACGGATGTCGAGAAGTTGCTCGAGAAAACCCCGGGCACCCGTGACGTGCGTAACCCGCTGAAGTTTCCGCGCACCAACATCAAGGTGGACGCTGACACGCAGAAAGCCGCATTGCTCGGCGTGCCGGCAGTCGAAATCGACCGAGCCGTTCGCCTAGCCGTGTCCGGTCTGCCAGCGGGAACGTTCAAGGACGAGGACGGTGAGCAATACCCGATCACGGTACGCACGCCGCTCGATGGTCGCGCCACCCTCGACTCGGTGAAGAACGCGCGGGTGATCACGGCCACTGGGGAATCGCTACCGATCTCGCAGGTTGCACAGATCACTCTCGATCGGGCTCCGGTGCTCATCTCGCGCTTCGATCGTGAGCGCGCCGTCACCATCAACTCCGAAGTCAAGCGTGGCGAGAACACCGGTAAAGTCACAGCTGAGGTCGTCAAGCGCTTGAACGCCCTCGATTGGCCGCGCGGGTATCGCTATGTGCTCGGCGGTGATGCGGAAGCGGGCGCAGATGCCTTCGGCGGCATCGGCACAGCCATCATCGTCGCCATCTTCGGCATCTTTGCGATCCTCGTGCTCGAGTTCGGCAGCTTCCGCTCGACGCTGATCGTGCTCACCGTGGTTCCGCTCGGCATCTTCGGCGGCATGCTCATGCTGCTCGTCACCAACAACGACATCTCGTTCACGGCGAGCATTGGCTTCATCGCGCTCATCGGCATCGAAATCAAGAATTCCATCTTACTGGTCGATTTCACCAATCAGCTGCGTGAAGAGGGCGTACCGCTCGATGAGGCCATCGAGCGTGCGGGCGAGATCCGCTTCCTGCCGATTCTGTTGACCTCGGCCACCGCCATCGGCGGCCTGCTGCCGCTCGCGGCACAGAATAGCGGCCTGTACTCACCGATGGCCTGGGTGATCATCGGGGGACTCATCACCTCGACGCTGCTCGCACGGCTTGTCACACCGGTGATGTACAAGCTCATTCCGCCCGAAGGGCACGAGCCGCGGCACATCGAGCGCGGCACACAGCCCGAGACGTCAGGGGTTCTGCTGTAACCAACCGAGCGTGCTGGCGTGCAGACTCTGCACGTACAGGCGCTCGCGGGTCTCGGTGACGGCCGTCGTCTCAGGGTAAGCGCCCGAAGGGTCCTGCAGATCGCGAACGATCTGGCCGGTCTCGGTGAAGGCGATGACATGACCGTACGCCGGGGGCACCGGCCACATCGCGCGCGGCAGTCGTAGCGTCAGGCGGCGCAGCCAGGGGTATGGCGCCATGCGATCGACCACAGCGCTGCGCGGCTTGGTGAAGCCAAGCCAAATCCGTCCGTCGAGCCCGCGCATCAGGTTGTCGGGATAGCCCGGCAAATTATCGAGCAGTACCATCGCCGCAGGCGCCGCAGGCGTCGTCGAGGTCGATGCGCCCGCCTCGAGCGAGCGGACATCCAAGTCCTGCGCGCCGATAGCGATGCGCCACACACGATATCGGCCCGTCTCGACAACGAGCAGATGCTGCTCATCGGCGGTCAGTGCAAGACCGTTAGCGAAACTGAAGCCCGTCGCGACCTGCCGCGTCGTCTGCGTCAGCGGGTTGTACTCGAATACGCGACCCGTCGCTGATTGCTCGAGGATGTCGAGCACGCTGGCCTCGAACGTGCCGCCCCACTCGGCTGGTGCGAATCGCGTCGAAGCATCGCTGAAGTACACCCGGCCGTCACGGGCGACGACAACGGCATCGGCGTAGCGGATCGGCTCATCACCGAAGTGGGTGACCAGGGGCTGAACTTGCCCTACACGGTCAATCAGCAGCAGGCCACGCAGCGCGTCGGCTGCATAGAGCTGTCCATCGGCCGCGAACGCAAAACCGAGCACACGACCGCCCGTCTGCGCAAACACCTCGAGTGCCGCGCCGTCTGGCTGCATGCGCAGGATCCGCCCGCCCTCGACCGCCACGTACAGCAGTCCATCCGGTCCAATCGCGACGTGTTCGGGCCCTGCGTTTCCGGCCAAAGAAATCGACTGCAGGCCTGCGAGCCTCTCATTGACGGCATGAACGCCGGCATACGCGGGTATCGGCGGCGCCTGCCAGGCTACGGGCTTGACCGGCACAGGCCACAGCAACAGGTACGCGCATGCTCCGACCGCCAGTGCAGCGACGATGATGCGCATACGCGTCATACGAAGCAGCTCACCCTGCGCTCTCGAGTTCCCAGGTCACAAGCGGTGCGCCGCGACGAATCCAGAAGCCGGCACCGATCTGGCGAAACCCACGCTGCAGACGACTGCGATACCACTCGGCGCTACGCATGATGACATCCGGATCAGTGCGTGATTGATCGGCGTTTTCGCGCCAGTCACGCCGCGTCAGGGCACTGAAAAAGAGCACGCCTCGACACAGTCTCGCCAGATTGCCCATCGCCTGGGCGGCCGCCGCGTCATCGAGGTACTGCAGCACATCGAAGCAGATGACAAGATCAAACGGCTGCCTCGCCTTGAAGTCGGCAACGCTGCCCTGGATCCAGCCATGCCGCTCGCAGAGGTACTCGCTGTACTCGAGCCCGACATACGTGGCGCCGGGCAACGCTCGCAGCAACGGTGTGCGCATCAGTCCGAGACCGCATCCGGCATCGAGGATGCTCGCCACCGGACAGTCGATGTGCCTTGTGTACGCGGCGATCAACTGTGCCCGCGCTGCCATCTCGCGACGCGAGGTCACCGACGTACGCCCGTCGCGATAGAAGCGCCGGTAATACTCGCGGCCGAAACGCTCCCGGGCGGCGGAGGTCACACGATGCCGGCGAGTTTCTTCGCGATGGCCTCGACCTGAGCGGGATCCGCCTTGGACACCTCGGGATATTCGGTGAAACGCTCGGGGATCTTGATGGTCGCATCGATGCCCATCTGATCGGAACGGAAGGCACCGAACTGCGGCGATTTCTCGCAGGACGGATCGAGGATCATCGGAATGCCATCCGGCTGCACGATGGAATCCTTGGCCGGCTGCCAGCGGGTCATCATCGCCCACTCCACCTGTTTGAGATCGTACGGGTCGACATCTGGACCCACGACGATGACCAGCTTCGCCGTGCGCCCCCAGCGCCCCGCGGAGCCCCACACGGCGTGGATCACGTACTTGCCGAAGTTAGGATGCGGCTTGCGCCAGCCGTCCACCGACAACTGCACCACGTAGCACATGTTCGGTGTCACGGCGACATCGTGCACTTCGGGGATCTTCTTGCGCAGATCCGACAACACCTCACCTTCAACCGGCAGCAGCGCGATGTAGTTGTGATCGAAGGGCGGCACCATTTCCATGGTCGCGTGCCAGATCGGCTTGCGACGACGCGTGATGCATTTGACGCGCACGATCGGAAACACCTGCACTCGATCGTAGTAACCGACCGGATTGGAGTGCCAGCCAATCGCCTCGAGTTCATCGGTGAGCACTTCGCCCTCGAGCACCCACTCCGCCGTAGCGGGCACTTCGAGATCGACGGTCTCGCAACGCACCATCTCCACCGGCTCACCGCGCAAGCCGCCGGCAAACGCCGTCTCGTCGACGTTGAAGGGCACACCCGTCGCCGAAGCGAGATGCAGCGCCGGCTCGCAGACGCCGGCGATCGCGACTTCCAGCCGCTTGCCCATCTGCGAGGCCTTGAAGGTGTGGCGGCCGATATCGGAGAACGGCGGATTCCACCAATAAAATGCCGCCAGATCGGTCTTCGCGCGCGACGGGGCGTAACTGCCGCCTTGCGGATGAGTGGCCTCGAGGAACTGCGTGAACCGGTACCAGCCGGTGTTACGACCGCCCGTCTCGGGATCCTTGGAGAAAGTCATGGCATTGGTGATGTACGCCGGGCCTTCCTTGCCAAACCACACATGCGGCAACTGCGTGTCGAGCGAGATGTCATCCCCTTTGATGATGACTTCCTTGCAAGGCGCATTCGCCTTGTCGATGATCTTTGGCGCATGCCAACGCGCCGGATCGGCCAGTACCTCGGAGTGATGCAGCTTGGCCTCTCGCCAGTCGCGAAAGCCGATGGTCATGGCCGTGCGCTCACGCGTGCCGAACGGATTGAACAGAATTGGCACGTCCTTGGTATTGATGGCATCGACGTTGTTGAGCAACAGCGCCGGGCCGTCTTTTGCGCAGACGTAATTCATCAAGGCCTGCAGCTCGTTCGTGTCGCGCCGACCATTGAGCGGCACATCGATGTGCTTGAGCTGCCCTTCCTTTTCGAGCAACGCGAGAAACTCGCGCATGTCCTTGAACGCCATGAAACCCCCCGGAAAGTATCGACGAACGAACGTCTGGCCTGCCGAAGACTACCCCCCGCCATGCCCGCAGACCAGACCCGCAGGGAGATTGGCGGACAGCTGACCTTAGATCGGACAGGGCACGCAGCGGGCTGCTCCGCCGCCCGCGGGCGCGGCATCATCCAAGTCATCGACCCATCAGTCCATCCATCCGTTTTCGGCCATCGTCTGGCCATTGCCTGGAGCACACCATGACCGCACAGCCCCGCAAGGTTGCCCTCATCACCGGATCGGCCACAGGCGTGGGCGCAGCCGCAGCCATCATGTTGGCCGAGCGCGGTTGCAACGTCGTCATCAACTACACGCGCAGCAAGGCGGAGGCGGAAGATACCGCCCAACGCTGTCGCGACAAGGGCGCAGACGTCATCGTCTTCCAGGGTGACGTGGCCGACGATGCGGCGTGCCAGGCGATGGCTCAAGCTGCAATCGCTCGCTGGGATCGCATCGACTATCTCATCAACAACGCGGCCAAGACCAAGTTCAACCCATACGAGAATCTCGATGGCCTGAGCGCCGAGGACTTCCTCGCGATTTACAAGGTCAACGTAGTGGGCGCTTACCAGATGGTGCGGGCCGTAACTCCGCAGATGAAAAAGCAGGGCCGCGGTGCCATCGTTAACAATTCCTCGATCGGCGGCGTCACGGGCATCGCTTCATCCATGGCCTACGCGGCGAGCAAAGCCGCGCTCAACATGATGACGCAGTCGTTGTCGCTGGTGCTCGGTCCGGAGATCCGCATCAACGCCATCGCACCCGGTGCCATCCAGACGCGCTGGTTGCAGGGCGGGATGACCCCAGAGCAGTATCAGGCGTTTCTCGTTAACGCCGCCGCCATGGTGCCGCTGCAGACGGTGCCGACCGCGGAACAGATCGCCGAGGCGCTGGTCTGGTTCCTCGAGGGTGCGAGCGTCGTGACCGGCGAAGTGCTGATGGTGGACGCGGGCCTGCATTGCGGCAGGCTGCCGCCGAGCTCGAGCAACAAGGCGAGCTGGGATAAGAAGTGAGCGGACTGCGCCGCCGCACCGTACTGGCGGGTCTCGGCGCATTGCCTTTTGCCGCGCTGCAGGCCGAGACCACCGCGTTTTCCCGCGGTGACGTGCTGGTTGGCTGCACGCTGCTGAAAGATCACGCAGACGATCATCGCGGCCGCGGACGGATCCTGCACTACGACGCCGATCTGCGCCTTCGCAACACGCTGTGGATCGACGACACCACGCATATTGTCCAAGGCGTCCGATTTGCACCGGATGGCGTGTTGTGGGCGTTCGATGCTTTCGCGTACAAGATATTGCGCTACGGCCGCGATGGACGGCGCCTCGCCGATTTCAAGGCACCCGCGCGCTCCTTCGCGCACGTGACCTTCGCAGCCGATGGCCGGTTTTTCCTCGGTGAAAACTTCGTCGGCACGGCCTCACGCGTGCCGCTACGCACCACGCTGCCGTTCATGCCCGGTACACAGCGGCTGGGCGATGGCCACTTGTTCGAGTTTTCCGCCAACGGGCGCCTGCTGCACGAGCATCGTACGCCGGTGCACGGCGGCATGGGCGGATTCCAGGGACTTACCGCGAGCGCACTCGCCGCCGATGGCAAAACCTTGTACTACACCTCCGAATCAGGTCCGCGGATCATGCGCTGGAACGTCGCGGCACGATCCAGCCTGCCCGATCTAATTACCGCAGCCGACAACTCGGGGCGATTTTTCTTTGATCTTGCTTTTGATGGCGCAGGTCGGCTGCTAGTGGTCACGGGGCTAGGAGTTGACGCGCTCGATGCCACGAGCGGCGCCGTGCTGCGCCGCTATCCGCTCGGTTCGTTTGGTTGGGCGTCGATGAGCCAACCGGTCAACGATGCCGTGTATCTGAGCAATTTCTTTTCAGGCGAGATCGCGCGGCTTGATTTGCAAAGCGGTGCCATCACCGCGAAGGCAGATACCGGGACGAAGAAATCCGCCTCAGGCGTGGCCGTAGCGCCAGGCTGATCGGAGCACTCACGCCTTTACCCATCCATCGTTCGAGATCTAAGCGCACTTCAGCGCGGCGATGAGTAAGTGCCCGTTGAGTCCACACGTAACGTGGGTGGCCGCTCAACGCAATAAAGAAATCACAGCAGTGAAGACGCCGAACAAGGTCACCATCAGACCACCGAGTTTTACGACGAGGCGATATTCAAGCGACCGAGACTCCTCGCGTACGGCAGCAAACTCGGCCTTCATCTCATTGCGTACGGCAGCGAACTCGGCCCCCATCTCATTGCGTACGGCAGCGAACTCGGCCTTCATCTCATTGCGTACAGCAGCAAACTCGACCTTCATCTCATTGCGTACGGCAGCCAACTCGGCCCTCATCTCTCCGCGTACGGCAGCGAACTCAGCCCCCTTCTCATTGCGTACAGCAGCAAACTCGGCCTTCATCTCATTGCGTACGGCAGCAAACTCCGTTTTGGTCATCTCTTCGTACCGCTCGAGACGAGAAACCACCACCGCAATGTCTGCTCGTATCAAGGCTACGTCGGACTTGGTCGCAAACTCCGTTGTCATTTTATGCTCTAGCGCCTCGACGACCTCTCGGGCCTGGTTCTTAGGGATGTTGATGGCGGTCAATGCGTCGTAGAGCGAAGTGGCGAGTGACATGGGGCCTCCCGATGAATCTTGGCGACGCTAGCGCCAGATCGACCCACCGACACCCGATAAAACTTACGAGATTCCGCAGTTACCGATGACCCTAGCCGTCGGCACTCGATGACGCACGCACTAAATCTGGCGGCTTCATACAGATTTGCATCGCACCGACAGTGCGGCGACGACCAACGACTCAGCGCTGCAGATCGCGCGCGACGCGCAAGCCGAACACGGCACTCAGCAGTTCGGCAGGATCCCGGCCACGAAAACTCGGTCTCTGCCGGGAGATGTCGCTGCGCCATCCACCGCCGCGACTGCCGTGACGATCGCAACCGACAGTACGTTGTGCGGAGCCGTCCACGGGCCCGGCGCCGTAGGGTATCTGGTAGCAGTCCTCGACCCATTCCCAAACGTTGCCCACGAGATCGTGCAGACCGAAACGATTGGCTTGGAAACGCCCGACAGGCGCGATCTGTTCGAAGCCGTCGTCGCACTGCGCCGCAACGGCTGGAAATCCGGCCCGTGCACCACTGGTGTCGTAGACGTTGCCGTGTCGACAAGCCTCGTCCGGTTTATTTCCCCACGGGAACGCAGCTGCACTACCCGCTCGCGCGGCATATTCCCACTCGGCTTCGCTCAGCAGCCGATAGGGCTGACCGGTTCGCTGACGCAACCAGGCCACGTAGGCCTGGGCATCGTTCCAACTGATACAGGCCACCGGCTCGTCATCGCGCGGCGGTCGACCATAGCCCGGATTTTGCCAACTCAGCGTTGCATCACGTTCGAGTCGTGCGGGATTCGTGCGCAGCACGTTGCAGCCCTGCCCGCCCACGTGTCCACTTGCGGTCACAAAAGC
>Ga0102919_1000277_pt1 | contig 13059 bp, 10 predicted proteins | sample Colrivmet1563A02_FD_78203 | JGI IMG/M metagenome (GOLD analysis project Ga0102919, IMG submission 78203) | Estuarine microbial communities from the Columbia River estuary - metaG 1563A-02 | ecosystem: Environmental > Aquatic > Marine > Intertidal zone > Estuary | place: USA: Columbia River... | reverse complement strand
TCAAACTATCCAAACTGCTCAAACTCCCAAACTAGCAGCGCTCTGCGCTGCTACTGTCCTTGCGCCAAACTATATCCCTTCTTGTCGCCCCACATATTGAGCAGTTCGATGGAGCAGACCTTGAATTCAGTCAGGAGCACACCATATAGATTCAGGATATCATTTTGGGTACATGCTTCATCTCCAATCCGTTCGATGCGGCAACGATACTGATTTACCAAGTTGGTGAATACGGAGCCTTTGGGCCATACTTGTGTGCCTCGATTGCTGATGGTAATGAGTTGAAATCCCGCTGGCAGTTGCGCTAAAATTTTTTCTGCCACGGCAATGGGTTGCTCAATGCTTTCCACGAAGAAATCGGCCCCAACGATCTTCTCCTGCTGCTTCACTTCGCTCATGATCAGGGGATTTTTTTCCAATTTGTACTGGGTGGGGGTGATGGGCTTGTCTTCCAATATCGGACGCGGATGCAAGCTGGGCGTTTTACCCAGATTGGCAATCAGGGTATTTACAAAATCCGTGGTATTCAGCGAAGTCGTTTTGCGATCTCCAAAATCGCCGGTGTGTGCACCCGATTCCAGGGTGTAAAGCAATGCATTTTCGATTCGGGCAGCATGGCCCATGAATCCCAGATGTCGCAGCATGGCGAGTCCGCTTAACAGTAGTGCGGTCGGATTGGCAATGTTTTTGCCCGTAATATCTGGGGCGGTTCCGTGAACGGCTTCAAAAATGCAGATGTGGTCGCCGATGTTGGCGGAAGGAGCGAATCCCAATCCACCTACCAATCCTGCACAGAGATCGCTCACGATGTCTCCTTGCAGATTGGTCAGCACCACTACATCGAAGAGATCGGGGCGCGTTACGAGTTTCATACAGAGATCGTCCACGATTACGTCATCCGATTTCAGTTCCGGATAATCTTTGGCTACTTCATAAAACACCTCCAGGAACAGGCCGTCGGTCAACTTCATGATGTTGGCCTTGTGTCCGCAGGTGATGCGACGTGCGCCTTTTTTTCGAGCCATCTCGAAGGCATAACGGATCACTTGTTCACTGCCTGGACGGGTGATGAAACGACGACTGAGTGCCACATCGTGGGTCAGCATGTGCTCGATCCCGCCGTATGTGTCTTCGATGTTCTCGCGCACGATGGTCAGGTCGATGGGAATGCCGGCTTTGGAGAAAACCGTATCTACGCCATGCAGTGTCTGGAAAACGCGTTTGTTGGCATAGGTGTTCCAGGTTTTTCGGGCCGTCACATTCACGCTTTTCACCCCTTTCCCTTTGGGGGTCTCCATCGGACCTTTGAACAGGATTCCCAGTTCTTCGATGGTTTGTTGAGCCTCGGGTGTCATTCCATTATTGAAACCTTTGTCAAACACCCATTTACCCATCTCGACAGGCGCATATTCAAGAGGAACGCCGGCGGCATCGAAAACGGAAAGAACGGCTTTCATGATCTCGGGACCGATCCCGTCACCGTGTGCAACTGCAATTTTCATGAGCTTCATTTGGGCGCAAAATTACAGTCGGCATCTCTAGGGTATTTATGTAAAAAGGAAATTTTGTGACGGGCTTTACCTACTTTTAATCATGGTCAGTTTGGTCACATCCGGCGTTGAGGTCTCGATCGAGACGTTCTATCAGGCCGATGCCAATCAGCCCGAATACATTTTTGCCTATCGGGTCACGATCGAAAACCTGAACGCGTTTCCCGTTCAGCTATTGCGCCGTCATTGGATGATCTTTGACAGCGATGGAAGTCACCGGGAAGTGGAAGGAGAAGGAGTGATCGGCCAACAGCCCATATTAGAACCGGGGAGTAGGCATCAATACATCAGTGGATGCAACCTGAATACGGAAATGGGACGCATGTCGGGAACCTATCAAATGGTTAACCTGAACACACAGCGCGAATTCAATGTAACCATTCCGGCCTTCGATTTGATCGCACCTGCCAAACTCAATTGATCAATTCGGCTTGTAGGCCGCGCCCTCCAAAATTTGTGCAGGGGTCAATTTAATGACTTCGCTAAGCGAAATGTTTGGATGCTTCTTTTTATAAGCACGCAGGATCTGCCGGCCGATCCAGTTGCCTAGATTTCCGGGCGAATGATCCTGATCCAATCCCGCTGTAAATGGAGCTTCCCCTAAAAAATTCTGGATGAGGTCAGGGTCGGTCGATTGCAAGTCTATATTTTTCACCAGATAACTCCAGATCAGGGCTTCGTTTTGCTTACACCAATCGATCTGGTTTTGTGTGAATCCGAGCTTGAGCGAATCAGCGGTCGAAGGCAAAAACTGATCCAGCAGCCAAGCTTCTCGTCCGTGTACGACGATCTGATCGATCAGCGGACCAAATCCAACCGTATCGGGGCAAAGTTCTTGAACCACCAACCTCAAGGCATTGACGGGAATATAACTTCGCTCGAAGCGACGACTGATGTAAGCTGGGAATAGCTCGAGTCCTTGCGGAGATTGATAAAACGAGAAATCCCGACCGGCATATTGTTGCAATCCGATCGCAATTCCATCACGAGTAAGGGCTGCGCCCGGCGCATCGAACGGGCCTATAAAAAAAATCAGGTTTTGAATGGAGTTGTACGTAGGGAAATAGTACTTGACGTAGCGAAGTCCTTCCTCTACATCGGATTCGATTTGGCTAACGTCTTTATACGATGCCAACAAGGTGCTGTAAAGAGGTAAGTAGCTATTCAGGAAGAATGCCAGGTTGTTTTTAACATCGGCAGAGGTATCGTTTGCGGGCAATCCGATCACGTGCTCCATGAAATCGGGGTAGAAATTCGGGTAGGAGGCGTTGAGTCGGTTGAGTTCGGCAGCGATTTGGTTGGTATCCAATTGGAAAAATGCCTGATCGAACCGATCGACTTTTAGGTCTACCGCGATCTTGGAAACATCCGGGTGGTCAGATCGGTCCCCACAAGCGATTAGGCCGAGGGCGAGGATCAAGGAGCAGAAGAGTTTTTTCATGGTTTTTAGCTAACGAAATCCGGGCCTTGGGTATTGTCTCCCAAGCGGGCTGAGTCAGTACCTTTGCGCCATGCGGATCGCGCTGGCACAACAAAATTATCGGATCGGGGACATTAATGGTAATACCAATAAGATCCTCTTGGCCGTCGAAACCGCCAAGCAGGCGGGTGCCGAGTTGATCCTATTCTCTGAATTGGCCATCTGTGGTTATCCGCCTCGCGATCTGTTGGAGTTCAGCGAATTCATCGAAGCCTGTGAGCAAGCCTTGGAGCGCGTACGGATCGCCTCCAACGGCATCGGCATTGTGGTCGGCGCCCCACAACGGAATCCGGTCAAGGAAGGCAAGGATCTATTCAATGCTGCGTATGTATTCGACGAACAACAATTGGTAGGCGTAGCGCAAAAGACTTGCTTGCCCACCTACGATGTATTTGATGAGTATCGATATTTCGAGCCGGCCTGGCAATGGTCGGTGCTGCCTTTCCGAGGGAAGAAATTAGCGGTCACCATTTGTGAAGACATCTGGAATCTGGGCGACAATCCGCTGTATCGTCAATGTCCGCTCGATCAATTGATCGGCCAACATCCCGATATCATTTTGAATCTTTCGGCTTCCCCCTTCGACTATACGCATCTGGAGGATCGTAAAGCCATTCTCAAGCAGAATGTACAGAAGTACAAACTCCCGATGATCTACTGCAACGCAGTAGGTAGCCAGACCGAGATCGTCTTCGATGGAGGGTCTCTGGTGATGGACGCACAGGCCAATCTCATTCAACAACTCCCTTTGTTCGAAGAGTCCATTCGGTATGTCGATTGGAAAGCGGACGGACGTTTTGCACAACCCGTATTGTCATCTGCTGCGCAATTGCCCAATGCCGAGTATTCGCCGGCTGCCTTGGAGCCAGAAGCAAGCATAGTCGAAATTCATCGGGCCTTGGTGGTCGGTATTCGAGATTATTTCAACAAGATGGGATTTCAACGAGCCATCTTGGGCAGCAGTGGTGGAATTGACAGCGCGGTAACCTTGGCCATCGCCGTGGAAGCCTTGGGTAAGGAAAATGTACGAGCGGTATTATTGCCCTCACCATTTTCCTCATTACATAGCGTAGCGGATGCTCGGTCATTGAGTGATCGATTGGGAAATCCGTACGACATTGCTCCCATCGATAAAGTCTTCGAATCTTTTCTATCCGAGCTCAAACCCCTTTTTGCCGATCGGCCTTTCGGATTGGCCGAAGAGAATATGCAGTCGCGCATCCGGGGCAATTTCTTGATGTCGATCGCCAATAAATTCGGATACATTTTGTTGAATACGTCCAACAAGAGCGAATTGGCAACGGGTTATGGTACCTTGTATGGGGATATGGCCGGCGGATTGGCTGTGCTGGGTGATTGTTACAAATTGCAGGTCTATGCACTGGCCCGTTACATCAATCGCGAAAAAGAGATCATTCCGAATTCCATCTTGACCAAAGCCCCTTCGGCCGAACTTCGACCCAATCAAAAAGATTCCGATTCGCTGCCAGATTATGCCGTACTCGATCCGGTCCTCTATCAATACATCGAACGCCGACAGGGGCCTGAAGCGATCGTCGCCCAGGGATTTGACCGCGCCATCGTTGAACGCGTGATCCGTTTGGTGAATGTGAATGAATACAAGCGAAATCAGTTTTGCCCCATCATCCGTGTGTCGCCCAAAGCATTTGGGGTTGGCCGACGGATGCCGATCGTGGCTCATTACCTCACCGAACAGCACACATCCTAATGGCAGCAAAACGCGGATTGGTATACAAATCCACGGGTAGTTGGTACTCCGTTCGCGATGAGCAAGGAAAATTCTGGAATGCCCGCATCAAGGGGGTACTGAAACTGGATGAGATCACCAGTACCAATCCCGTGGCTGTCGGCGACTGGGTACAATTGGAAGTAGAGGACGAGGAAGTCGGAACGGCGATGATCTTGAACATCGAGCCGCGGAGAAATTATCTGCATCGGCAAAGTCCGAGGCACAAACACCAGCATCACATTGTAGCCTCCAACCTGGATCAATCCATGTTGCTGGTAACCATCAAAAATCCAAAGACTTCGACTGGTTTCATCGATCGCTGTTTGGTCGCTTCGGAAATGTATCATGTTTCATCGCTGATCGTCTGTAACAAAGCCGATCTCTACGGCCCCAAGGAGTTGGCCGTATTTGAGGAGTGGGTACGCGTTTACGGCGGGGCGGGATATCCGGTTTTGCTGGTGAGTGCGGAAACCGGACAAGGCTTGGATGATCTGCAAGCACGAATGGTCGATAAAACAACCTTGGTCACAGGGCATAGCGGCGTTGGGAAATCCAGTTTGCTGAATCGCTGGTTGCCCGGATTAAACCGCCGTACCCAGGATGTAAGTGGATGGAGTGGAAAAGGGTTGCACACCACTACGTTTGCGGAGATGTTCGAACTACCGAACGGAGGAAAGATCATCGATACCCCCGGAATGAGAGAATTTGGGTTGGTAAACTTGGAACGGGCGGAACTCTCGCATTATTTTCCCGAAATGCGACGCGTGATGGAGCATTGTCAATTCAACAATTGCCTGCACCTCAATGAGCCGGATTGTGCCGTCAAGACGGCCGTTCGCGATGGAGTCATTGACGAGAAACGGTATCTGAGTTACGTGAATCTGCTCGAGTCCATCGATGATCGGAATTACTGATCAACTGCGGAATTTCTTCGCACGTCGCACACTTTTCATCGCTTTGGGATCGCCGCTGAGGATCTGCTCGGCGCCCACATTTTTTCCATTGCTGGGGCAGCCCGATTTGCGTTTGAATAAGCTGTTTAGCTTGGCACAAGAAGTCAATGAAAATGCAACAAGGATCAGGATCCAAAAAATGCGATTTGTTTTCATGGGAGGGGGATTATTGGGTAGCAGGCAAGTCTTTAAACCAGTCTGCGTATTGGACATAATTGTTGGCTATGCGTTCGATCTCACCCTGAACCAGCTCCGGCGATATGTCTTTGATCTTTTTAGCAGGCACACCGGCATAAATGCTGCCGCTTTCGCAGATGGTGTTTTCCAATACGACCGCACCCGCGGCGATGATGGTATTGGCGTGCACTACCGCCTTGTCCATCACAATGGCGCCCATGCCAATGAGCACTTGATCGTGAAGGGTACACCCGTGTACGATCGCATTGTGGCCGATGGAGACGCGGTTTCCAATGGTCGTCCCGCATTTCTGATAAGTTCCGTGAATGCAGGCTCCATCCTGTATGTTGACCTGATCGCCGATTCGTATAAAGTTCACGTCTCCTCGAAGTACGGCATTGAACCAAACACTGCAGTCTTTTCCTAGGGTCACTTCTCCCACGATCGTGGCGTTGGGTGCCAGAAAATTATTCTCTCCGATGATTGGTTGCTTTCCCGCTACGGGTAAGATCAGTGCCATGTTGCGTGTTGTACAACAAATATCCTGTTTTCTTTCCGACCTTTGGTGCGTGAATACCCGAGAACTTTTTTTGCGGCATGTGGCACAAACTTCCCCGGCTCCGCTGGCCTTTGAGATTGAGCGTGCGGAATGCGCCACGCTGTTCGATCGTTCCGGTCGTTCCTACGTCGATCTGATCGGCGGCATTTCGGTGGCCAACATCGGTCACGGTCACCCCAAGGTATTGGATGCCATTCGCGCGCAACTCGATAAATATTTGCACGTGATGGTGTACGGCGAGTTCGTCGAAACCCCACAGGTGCATTATGCGCAACGATTGACTGCGCTGTTGCCCGCATCGCTGAACTCGGTTTATTTCACGAATTCCGGAGCCGAGGCGGTGGAGGGAGCTATGAAATTGGCCAAGCGGATTACAAAGCGCTCGCGAATCGTTTGTTTCAATGGATCCTATCATGGGAGTACGCAAGGGGCATTGAGTGCGATCGGAGATGAATATTGGCGTCAGGCTTTTCGTCCGTTGTTGCCCGATGTTTGGCACTTGAATTACAACGATCCGGCGGCGATCGATGCCATTGACGAAACCACGGCCTGTGTGCTGTTGGAAACCGTGCAGGCCGAGTCGGGCATACTGATCCCGGATGCCGCGTGGCTGAAAGCATTGGAACAGAAATGTCGATCCACCGGTGCGTTATTCATACTCGATGAAATCCAAGCTGGATTTGGTCGAACCGGTAAACTCTGGGCCTTTGAATGGTTTGATGTGGTTCCAGATGTACTGTTGCTAGGCAAAGCATTGGGTGGTGGATTGCCCTTGGGTGCCTTTATCGCTGATAAATGTTTGATGGATCAACTAACCGATGCACCGGTATTGGGTCACATCACTACGTTTGGAGGTCATCCGCTGAGTTGTGCAGCCGGATTGGCTGCGTTAAATGCCCTGATCGAAGAGCAATGGATCGAGGGCGTCAAAGCGAAGGAGCAACTATTCAGAACGTTATTGATTCATCCCCGTATTGCATCGATTCGTTCGTTCGGCCTTTGGATGGCCGTTGAATTCTCGGATGCGGAAACCTGCAAGAAAGTCATCGATCGATGCATCGACATTCGTGATCCGAATGAAGTCGGGTTGATGACGGATTGGTTCTTATTTGCGCCACACTGTTTGCGGATCGCTCCGCCTTTGCTGATTTCCGAATATCAAATTCAGCAAGCTTGCGCGCGAATCTTAGCCGCAATCGATCAGAATAATCCATAGGTATAAAATCCGATCAAAGCGCCGATTAATGGGCCAACGACCGGGATCCAGCTGTAGCTCCAGTCGGAGTTTCCTTTTCCATGAATGGGTAAGATGAAATGCGCGATGCGTGGACCTAGATCGCGGGCGGGATTGATCGCATAACCAGTTGGGCCACCCATGCAGAGGCCGATCGCCAACACCACCAGTGAAATGGGTAGTGCGTCCAGCGTGACAAATGCGGTAGTGGGTTGTGACATCCCCAATGCCGCGACCACTAGGACAGCCGTAGCAATGATTTCGGTGAGTAAGTTTGGAATGGTTTTTCGGATGGCCGGTGCATTGCAGAATACGGCAAGTTTGGCTGATTGGTTTTCGGTCACCTCAAAATGGGAATGATAACTCAGCCAGGTGAGTGCGGCACCCAAGATCGCTCCGGCAAATTGTGCCGCGATATAGGGCATTACCAATGAAGGCTCGAAACCACTGAAGAGTGCAGCGCCGATGGTGAAAGCTGGATTGAGATGACCGCTTCCACCCAATTTAACCGAAACGTAATTGCCAATGAATACGGCCATTGCCCAGCCCAAGGTGATTACGATCCAGCCACTGTTTTGTCCTTTGGTATTTGACAACACCACATTCGCGACCACACTCGTACCCAAGGTGATCACTAAGGTCATGCCAACGAATTCTCCGATATAAGGTGCCATTATTTCGAGGTTATGAATGATTCAATCCGTTTTTATCAGACCAAGCTATGCTTGCTTTTACTGCCCGTTTCCACCCTTGCATGTATTGATCGCGTTGTTCCGTGGAGCAAGTCGGTTCAAATTGATGATCTTTTTTCCATTGGGCTTGAAGTGATTGCAGGTCTTTCCAGTATCCAACGGCCAATCCGGCTAAATAGGCGGCACCCAATGCAGTGGTTTCGGTAATGGTAGGGCGCACCACGGCGCAATTCAGGAGGTCGGATTGGAATTGCATCAATGCATTGTTCACGGTTGCGCCTCCATCCACGCGAAGTTCTTTGATGGGGATACCGGCATCGGCATTCATGGCTTGCAAAACATCGGCTGTTTGATAAGCGATGCTGTCGAGTGCCGCACGGGCGATGTGCGCTTTGTTGCTGCCCCGCGTGAGCCCAAAGATCGATCCACGCACATGGGGATTCCAATGGGGGGCACCCAATCCGGCGAAAGCAGGCACCAGAAATACGCCTTCTGAATCGCTCACTTGTGCAGCCAACGCTTCAACATCACCCGAATGGCGAATGATCTGCAATTCATCGCGCAGCCATTGAACCACGGCTCCAGCAATGAAGACGCTGCCTTCCAGGGCGTAATGTGTTTTCCCTTCGATCTGCCAGGCGATGGTGGTCAGCAGTTGATTGTTTGAAGTAATTGCTTGTTCACCGGTATTCATCAGCATGAAGCAGCCGGTTCCGTAGGTGTTTTTTACCATGCCGGGTTCGGTGCAGAGTTGTCCGAACAAAGCCGCTTGTTGATCACCAGCGATGCCAGCGATCGGGATTCCGTTGTTGAAATCCGCGCCCGGCAGTCGGGCTTGTCCGTATACCTCACTGCTTGACCGCACCTCGGGTAGTAGAGAAACGGGGATATCGAATAATTCCAATAGTTCTGGGTCCCACCGCAATTCATGGATGTTGAACAGCATGGTTCGAGAGGCGTTGCTCACGTCGGTGACGTGTGCTTGTCCGCGTGTTAGATTCCAGACCAGCCAGCTGTCAATTGTACCAAAGGCCAATTCGCCTTGTTGGGCACGAGTCCGCGCTCCAGGTACTTGATCGAGGATCCATTTTAATTTGGAAGCGGAGAAATAGGCATCGATGAGGAGTCCGGTTTTTTCTTGGATGAGTGGTCCTTTTCCGGTTTTTTTTAATTGATCGCAGAAGTCAGCGGTTCGTCGGTCTTGCCAGACGATGGCCGGGTGGATGGGATGACCGGTTTTACGGTCCCACACCACGGTGGTTTCACGTTGGTTGGTGATCCCGATGGCGGCGATTTGTTGGGGATCGATCTTGGCTTTGGCAATGACTTCCGCCAGTGTGCCTGATTGAGAACTCCAGATTTCATCGGCATCGTGCTCAACCCAGCCGGGTTGCGGATAGTGTTGTTTGAATTCTTTTTGTGCGATGGCGATGATCTGGCCCTGCGCATCGATGAGTAGGCTTCGACTGCTGGTGGTTCCCTGGTCGAGCGAGAGTATGTAGCGATCGGACATGGCAAGCGTAGATGGGTAAGGAAAGATAAATGATTTGTGTTTTGAATGACATAAAAAATCCCGATCGAGTTGACCGGGATCTTTTCAATGTGCGGGGAGGTGATTAGAAGTCCAGTCCCATCGCTAAATAGTATTTGGGTTTTCCTTTGAAGAATCCATCCATTTGCCAGGCGGCATCCACCCGGAGAAAATAACCGAATACCGTACTGCGGGCACCAAATCCATAACCGCCGGCGAAGGGTCCGACCCCACCGGCTTTTACTTTCACAGTAACGGGCGCCGCCTGGTAGTAGAGAGCGGGTCGTTCGATCTTATCGTAGGCGCCATTCCAGGCCGTACCCAGGTCGACGAATTGTACCAATTGGAAATTGCGCAGCAATGCGTTGTTGATGGGTTTATTGATGAAGGAGGAGAAAACGGGAATGCGCACCTCACTGTTGATCACCATGGCGTTGTTTCCATTGGAGATATTCTGTTTGAATCCACGCAGATTGACGGCCAGCGATTGGTAGGCGTATTCGTTGTCCGGATCGATCGGATGTGCCGGATCGAAATAACGGAATGTGCCATCGGCCTTGCGATTGTTGGCAAACATCAGCCAGTTGTCAACTCCGCCGAGGAAATAACAAATCTTCTGGGTACCCCAGGAGAAATCAGCAGCGGCGCGGACAGCCCAGCTGATGTTCCGGTAGATGGGCAGGTAATGTCGAACGTCAAATCCGGCATTGAGCACAAAGGGGAAGTCGCCGGTTCCCTGCACGGTGCTTTTACCGATCTGCGCGTTATAATCCATGTAGATCTTCCAGCGCAACCCTTCCCAAATGTTGAGGGTGGGTGTGATTGCATCGTCGTGTACGAACTCAATGTGTGCCAGCGCATAACTCAGTCGGTCATCGGGGGCAAACAGGGAGCGATCGGGGAAGAACTCATTAGCCAGTTTTACATAACGGTCACTGCGGTAGGCAATGTTGATGCGCAGGCTGCGGACTTTATTGAAAGGATAACTGATCGTAGCCTGATACAGATTGGACCGCAGTTTTGAATTGTACCAAGTGGAGTCGGTGTACAAGGGTGGGTTGTCGATCGAATTCCGGTAGTAGGTAAACCCATAGTCGATGCGCTTCTTCAGGTACTGGCTGCTGAACACATATTCGTTGTTGCGCAGATTGGGACTGATGCGATAACCACCGGCGATCTTCCAGTCTTCCATCAAGTCGGAAGTACCCACCCGAACGATCCCGTTCAAAGGGTCGTTGTTGCTCAGCTGAATGGGTCCGTAACCACCTTGGTAAGGCTGATAGCGGGTGACGAGTACGTTGTTGTTGAATCCGCTGACCAGGTAATCGTTAAAGAATTTGGGAGGACGATATGAGTATCGCTTCAATTGCGCGGGCTCAGGCGTCTTGGCTTTGATGGTGCTGCCAACTGTTTTGGTGCTGTCTGTTTCTTCCTCAAATCCGCTGACAAATCCGCCGCCACCCGGTTGTGCGGTGCTGTCGGTGGTGGTTGGTAGCGTTTCGGGGATGGCTTGACGAGCCGCTTTTTTTGCCTCTTCGATGGTTTTGCGACGGTACTCCGTGGGTTTTGCATTGATGTTGCGTCGACGCAGGGTGTTTTCATCCACCCGTAACCGATACAACAGTTTTACATCGCCCAATTGAACCACTTCGCTGACTTGTTGGTTGTCGCCGGCCGTACGCGTTTCGAGCATACTGCTCTGGTAATTGGTTAACGGGAATACGTAGGCGGAATCGTTGGTGAGCGAAACAAATCCGACGGAGTCGACATCTGTTTTCTTGTATTCGCTGAGGATGCTGTCGACTTCTTTTTGCGGCGGATTGCGCAGTACTTCGTCGCCGATGAATACGAGTGTGTCCACCCCGGCGCGTTCGGTGGTGAAGAATCCCGCGTAGCGGTTGTTTACCCCGTTTTCATCGCTGATGAAGGTGAAGTGCGAGGTGTTGTATTGGGAGGGGAATCGCGCATTGCCCCATTTCAGGTTGGTGAGCTTAGAAAGTTGCCGCTGCGCAGATTGATTCCAGTTGTCGACCAGGTAGATGTTGAAATGCGGTGCAGGCATTGAGTCCATCGAAGCGCGGACATCGGGATGCGGACGGTTACTTGAGTAAAGAATGCCCGTTTTGTTGGGGAAGGCCACGAAAGAGGGGTCCAGATCGTCATAGGGATCGTTGGTGATCTGTTCTGACGTCTGCTTATCCAGTTTGTAGGTATAGATATCGGATTGTCCTTTTCGAACCGCGCTGAAGATGAGGGTGTTTTCGTTCAGCATGAATTTCATGTCCTGAATCTGATCGAATCCCTGTATCTCTTGTTTGTTGATCTTAACACGGCGGGCCACGTCGTAGATGAAAAATTTGATCTTGCCTTCTTCCCAATACAGAACACCCAATCGGGTCCCCTTCGGATCCCAGGCGAGGATGGGATAATGCGGATTTTTGTCATCTTCCCGGGAGCGAACGCCGAGTTTGAGTAGTACTTTTCGGTTGATGAAGTTTTCCATCAGGACCACCTGGTAGCGACCTTGCTTGAATTCAACCACACCGTAGGTGAAGCTGCGGGGTACGGGGTTGGCATTGAATCGGATGTAATCCGTTTTACCGATGTATTCGCTGATGGCCAATTGTCCTTTCGGCGTATTGCGTCGGCCGCGAATGTCCTTGTAATAATTTTCGGTAGTCTGGGTCATGAAATCCTGCAGGATCTCTTTGAATTTTTTCTTGGCGATCTTGTACGAGGCCTGGTTCAGGTTGCGGTAGATGCGGGCCAGGTAGAGGAAATAAGTGGGTCGCGACTTGCCATATCGGTCGGCGATGTATTTCCAGAATGCATGACCGGCCAAAAGTGGTTTATCGAACGCGAAGTGATAGAATTTTCGGTAGGAGGAGGCCAGCATGATCCCGCGGAGTTGATCGTCGAGTTCGGGATTCCAGTCTTCTGCAGCGTAGGCGATGTATCCATCGGTTAGCCATTGCGGAAGATCGAGCAGGGCCTGGTTGGCAGCGAATTCGCCCAGGTTGTCACCGAAGAGCAAGTTCTCAACCAAATTGCGCGCGATGCCTTGGCGGATTTGAATACGCAGGTGTTCGCGGTTTCCATCGTAATAGACCACCATTTTGTTGTTCACCAGTTT
>Ga0102919_1000271_pt1 | contig 13184 bp, 10 predicted proteins | sample Colrivmet1563A02_FD_78203 | JGI IMG/M metagenome (GOLD analysis project Ga0102919, IMG submission 78203) | Estuarine microbial communities from the Columbia River estuary - metaG 1563A-02 | ecosystem: Environmental > Aquatic > Marine > Intertidal zone > Estuary | place: USA: Columbia River... | reverse complement strand
TTGTTGTCTTCTATTATCATATTCATCATTATTATATTGTTGTCTTCTATTATCATATTCATCATTATTATATTGTTGTCTTCTATTATCATATTCATCATTATTATCATAATTATCATTATCATTATCATTATTATCATTATTACTAGAACATAATCCTATTATAGATAAAGGGATTCTTAATGGTGGAAACATACAAAATACTCCAGGAAACAGAAAAATCATTGCAATTAATAAAATTATTATTAAATATGTATAACCCATTATACTCTTAAATATACCACCAATCATATCAAACAATCCTTGTATAACTTTAACTTGACCACTTTCTTCTTTCATTGAACTTTTTTGATCAGTTTTTGATTCGACTACTGCTTTAATATCATTAGTAATAATACTATTAATAATTGCAGAAGATATTAGATTAACAACTGATGATTGTTTCACATTTGATACATTACCTCCAGTAATCTCCAAATTTTGATCAGCAACTGCTATATTAATAGTTTCATTTAATGTCTTATTATATACTTTATTTAGAACATTATTTGCTATTTTTACAATAGCTTCTTTTTCTGTATGACTATATCCAACAACATCTTTCATTTTTTCAAGTGTATCATAATTCTGTGCTATAGTTTTTAATTTATCATCTATGTTCGTACTCATCTCATTTTTTGCGGCAGTATCTGATCTTAATGTAACTATTGATGATTGATCTATATTACTAAAAGAGCAATCATCATTTTTAGGTTCAGGACCCTTTGCTCCATATTTTTGCCATGTCTCATATCTGGCCTGATATGATTTAGAAGCTATATCCATTTGTTGGGTAGTACAACCAATTTTCATATTTTGATTAGAAGACGCATGTGTTTTAAAACTATTAACAGTCTCATTGACTGTTTCATTAACAATATTATTAACTGTTTCTGAAATAGTAGTTTGTTTACTTATACTAATACCCATATTTAAAATAATATAATATATAATATATTATATAAAAAAAAATAAAATTTTAATTAAACAGAATCCGTTACAATCTTTGTTTCTTTAAGTTTCAAGGAATAAATTAGTATTATATAATATACAAATTACAATAATAATAAATACATATAATAATTTTTTTCTTAATATTTACAACATTTATATTGATATGCGATAGAATCATTTGTTGGTCTAGTTAGTTTAAAACTACTTATAACTTCATCATTGTTACAAGATAGATTCTGTGTCTTTAAATCAGAAGTTTTACCAGTAGCCTTACCTGGGGTTGTAGTCATATTTCTACAATAGAGTGGTTCATTAGAAGACAGACATTTATAGTTATATCTAAGTTGGTTATTATTATTACGTATTAGATTAAATTGAGCTAATGCTGAATTACTACCACAATCTATATTATGTCTATCTAGATATATTATATTACCACCTCCATCACTATTAAAACCAGTATCTTTATCTGATAGTTTTTGTAAATTACCTCCTGAAGAGCAATTATAATCATATCTCATATTACCTTTTTCATCATTAACTAATATAAAACTATTAATTCCATTAGAATCGCAATTTAAATTATGTCTATCTAGAAATATTGTATTACCTCCTCCTCTATCATTGAATCCAGTATTTTTAGTTGTATTACTTGCAAATATTGGTTGTGTTATTGTAGATTTATTTGGTTGTATTATTGTAGATTTATTTGGTTGTATTATTGTAGAATCATTTGGTTGTGTTATTGTAGAATCATTATATAATATCCAAATAATAATAATAATACTAAAAATAAATAAAACTAATATTTTTTTTTGTAAAGATGTCATCATAATATATATTATACTATAAAAAAATATTCAAAAATATTATTAAAATATAATATTTTTTTTATAATATTTTAAATTTTAAAAAGATATCATAATAATATTATATAAAAAGAAATGTCATCAAATACTAGTTTAATAACAGATGATGGAATTGAAATTCCAATGTTTGAAAAACATTATAAATCATTTTTAAATAAAAGTATTATTTTATATGGTTCAAGTGGTTCTGGGAAATCTATGATAATGAGAGATATATTATATATTTTAAAGGATCATATTCCAAATGTTGTAGTAATAGCACCAACTAATAATTTAAATCATTCTTATGATGGTATCATACCTTCACAATTAATATTTCCGGAAGTTACTGAAGATTTAATTAAAAATATATTTAAGAGACAAAAAGGAGTAGTTAATATTTATAATATGATTAATAATATACAAAAATTAGAAGTAATATATTCTAAAATAGCAAAAAATGATGATAATATAGTTAAAACAAAAATAGAAAGAGGATATTATACTATAAAAAATAAATATGATCAAAATAATAATATTCATATATCAGAAAAAAAAATTAAATTACAAGAGTTAGATTCATTACATAAAGATAAAATGAAAGAATTTTATAAAAAAGTAATTAATAAATATAGAAATCTTATAAATACAAATGAAAATTATAAAAGATTATTTGATGATATTGAATTAAAAATAATTAATTTTATTAATATTAATCCATCAATGTTATTAATTATTGATGATGCCGCTGTTTCTGCAAATATATGGTGTAAATATCAAGAAGTTAAAGAATTATTTATGAATGGACGACATTGGAAAATGACATTTATGATTTCATTTCAAGATGATAAATTATTAGATTCAAGTTTAAGAAAAAATTCCTTTATTAATATATTTACAACTGAAACTATATGTAATGCTTATTTTAATAGGTCAGCTAATAATTTTACACCACAGGAAAAAAAAAGAATGGCAAGAATTTCAAATTTTATTTTTAATGATTCAAAATTAAAAGATAAAAATTATAAAAAAATGATACACATAAAAGATAAAATACCAAATGTTTATTATACTATTGCAGATTATGTTGATGATTTTAATTTTGGATCATTACATTTACATCAGTTATGTAATAAAGTTAAAAAAGATAATGAAATTACTAATAGTGAATTTGATGAAGAAATTAAAGCCTTTTTAAATTCTTAATAATTTAATTCGTTTATATTTAATAGAATCAGATAATATTTTTAAATTCAATATTGATTCTTCAAAATCTAAACATGCATCAGTAATACTTTTACCATATTCTAATAATTCCTTTTTAACTAATTTTTGATTTCCTTCTTTAATATTAGATTCTATCATGATACCAAAAATTAAATATTTACCAGATTTAATAATATCTGATAAATATTTAATAATTTTTGATTGATTTTTATGATTTTTTTGCGAGTTTCCGTGTGAACAATCTATCATAATATTTGGTAATATATTTCTTTTATACATACTAAATGTAGTTTCTATAATATCTTCAATATAATAATTAGGTTTTTCAGTAGAACCTCTTAATATAATATGGCAATTTTTATTACCCTTTGTTTGAATAATAGATGCTTTACCATGTTCATCAATACCTAAAAAATTATGAGGTTCATTAGAACTTTCAATTGCATCTAATGCTATTTTAATATTACCATTTGTTCCATTTTTAAATCCAATTGGCATTGATAAGCCAGATGTTAATTCTCTATGTAATTGACATTCAGTTGTTCTAGCACCAATAGCACCCCATGAAATTAAATCTGAAATATATTGTGGAGAAATTGTATCTAAAAATTCAATACTACATGGTAAATTTAATTCATTAATATCTACTAATAATTTTCTTGCTATTCTTAATCCTTTATTAATATTATATGTATCATTTAAGTCAGGATCATTAATTAAACCTTTCCATCCAATAGTGGTTCTAGGTTTTTCAAAATATGTTCTCATTACTATAAATAATTCATTGTTAAATTGATTAGATATTTTTTTTAATTTTATTGCATATTCTAATGCAGAAATTGGATCATGTATTGAACAAGGTCCTATAATAATTAATAATCTATCATCAATTCTATTTAATATATTTTTTATAGTTTGCCTAGATTCTTTAATAAATTGATTAATTTTATTATTACTTGGAATTTCTTTAATTAATTCATTTGGAGATATTAAAGATTCAAATTTATTTATATTAATATTATTTAAAGATTCCATAATTATTAAATATATTTATTAAATATATATTTAATATTTAATATTATATATATCCAATAAAAAAAAATATTATTAATATTATTTACATGTTTTTGATTTATTACTACAACTAGCTCTAAATGATTCATAATAATTAAGTATTTCAATAAAAGGTGGAGATTTACAAGTAATCATTATATCTTTTTTTAATTTATCATATAGACATTTATATTGAATTTTATTTATTTTTTTTTCTTTTAATTTTTTTAATATTTTTTCATGTTCTTTATCAAAACATTCTTTTTCTTGTATTATTAATTTTTTATTAACTTTATCTTTTAATTTATATAACCAATTACATAATTCAATCCGGCCATTTAAATAATTATCAATTGGTAACTGTTTGATAAATGTTTTATATGAATCTCTACAAAATATGCATGGTAAAATAAAACATAAACTATTAAATAAATTTTTAAATTCTTTTTTAATTTTAATATGGTCTTTATTTTTGATATCTATTTGTTCAGGATATGTTCCTAATATAGAACAAAATAAGAAATTCCAAGCATTTGGTCCCCAATATTTTGTTTTCATACCAGATAATGATAAGTATTTATTATAATTTTTTATAGACATTATTAATTTATAATTTCTTTAATTATTATATTTAATAAAATATTTTATTTTAATAAACTAATGGTTTAATTAAATTTTCAAATTTTGATATTGGTTCAACTAATTTTGATTAAACTGGTTTTGATTTTTTTTGCTATTTTGATTGAACTGGTTTTGATTTTTTTTGCTGTTTTGATTGAACTGGTTTCGGTTGAACTGGTTTAGATTTTTTTTGCTGTTTAGATTGAACTGGTTTCGGTTGAACTGGTTTAGATTTTTTTTGCTGTTTAGATTGAACTGGTTTCGGTTGAACTGGTTTAGATTGAATAGGTATAGATTGAACTGGTTTAGATTGAACTGGTTTCGGTTGAAATGGTTTAGATTGAACTGGTTTCGGTTGAACTGGTTTAGATTTATCAAGTTTAGATTTAACTATGTTATATTGATAATTTAACCATTCTAAATTATATAATATAATTATACAAAATAAACTTATTAAAATGAAAATCAAAATTGTATTCATATTTTTTGTATATTAAAATAAATATTTTTTAAAAAATTTTAATAATTTTATTCCAATTATTTATATCAATATTTTTAATTTCAATATTATCTTGAGTAATTAAATTTATGGTAGTTTTTAATATTTTAATAGTATAAATAATATTATCATTTTTTTTAATTAAAATTTTTTTATTATCAATAATTTCGATAATATATAAATCTAAAAAATGTGAAATAATTAATTCAATTGTATTTAATACATTTTTATTATTTATAATTTCATTTATTTTATGTAAAATATCATTATTATTAATTGGTTTAATATCATCATTAATATTTTTATTTATTATACCTTTTAAATTATTAATATTATAAAATAATTCATTTTCATATTTAATTATCAAATTATATATATTTAATATATCTTTTGAAACATTATCATGTAAAGATAAAATATTATTTTTTAATTGATTAATTGTATTTTTTTGTAGTAAAATATTATTAATCAAATATAATAATTCATTTTCATTAATATTATTATGATTAATTTGTTTATTTTTTGTTATTAATATATTAAGATTAATTAATATATATATACCTAAAAATAATAATTCATCTGTAAAATTAGATATAAATATAATAATTTTATTATCTTTTAATTCCCATTCAATATTATTTTTTTTATTAACTATATTTGATTTAATTGAAATAAATATAGCATAATTTATTCCAGTATAATTCAAATCATAATATAATTTATCTATTTGTTTTTGGTCAATAGTATTTTTATAATTTTTTACTTCTATTAAAACATTTTCAGTAATTTCAGGTATAAAAATTTTTAAATCTCCTGAATGTGGAATTTGAGAAGTATCTTCTAAACTAAAGTTAGAAAAATTAAGTTTAAAGAAATCATAAATTAAATTTTCACCTGTAATTCCTTTAATATTATTTGATTTATCAAATAATGTTTCTAATTTAATTTCATTAATTAAATTATATAGTTTATTTGTTTTATTTTCTATTATTATATCTAAATTATTTAATAATATATTATTATTATCTAAATTATTATTTGAATTAAAATCTTTATTAAAATGAATATTTTTTAATTTAATATATTCATTAAATCCTAAATTTAAAATATAATTTAAAAAATTATTTTTATTATTATTTTCAATTTCATTAAGAATAGTTAAATATTGTATATTATCATTATTTAAATCAATATTTATAGACATTTTATTATACATATATTAAATGTTTAAATAAAAAAATTGAATAAGATTAATATTTTTGAATATAATAAATAATAATGAATCATCAAACAAACCAAATCAATAATAAAATTTATGAAATTTATCAAAAAAAAATATATATAAATAAATGGAAAAAAAAATTTAATAAAAATTGGAAATTATATATTATTAAAGAAACTTTAATTGAATTTGAAGATGATATAAAAATTATTGAAAACTATTTTAGAGTTAAACAAAAAATATATATCAATGAAGTTCAATATATATTAATATAATTTTTATTTTATTATAGACATAACAAATCCGTATATAATAAATAAAATATTACTACCAATAATTAATGTATCATCATTATATTTTTTTTTATTATAAATACCTATTAATGATAATATAACTATAAATATAAATATAATTAATTCGATCATATTAATATATATTATAATAAATATAATATAATATAATAATGAATAAAATTGGTATATTTATATTTAGAAAAGATTTAAGATTAGAAGATAATTTAGGATTAATTAACTTATCTAAAGAATGTAAACAAATAATACCCATATTTATACTAGATGAATATCAAATAGATATTAATAATACTAATAAATATTATAGATCTAATAATGCTATACAATTTATGTGTGAATCGTTAATAGATTTAAATAAACAGTTAAATAATAAGTTAAATTTATATAAAGGGAACCCGGTAGAAATATTAAATATATTATTAAAAGTATTAAAAAATTATGAAGAAATTATAATTTCTTATAATTGTGATTATACTAAATATGCATTAGAAAGAGATAATAAAATAAATAATTTAATTAATAAATTTAAAAATATTAAAATATTAAATGAAGAAAATGATATTACATTAGTTCCTTTTAATCAATTAATTAAATCAAATAATTCTGCATATATGGTATTTGGAGCATTTTATAAAAATGCAATAAAAACTAAAGTAAATAATACTATAAAAAATAATTTTAAAAATTATATTAAATTAGAGAATATATCTAAATTATCATTTAATATTGATAATTTATCTAAATTATATATTAAAAATAATAATTTAGTTCAAAAAGGAGGTAGAAAAGAAGCCTTAAAAAAAATTTATAATAATGAAGTATATAAAAACTATACAAATAAACGAGATTTATTAAATTTTAATACTTATCAAATATCAGCAGCTTTAAATTTTGGCTGTATATCAATTAGAGAATTTTATCATATAATTAAAAATAATGTTGAAATAAAAAAACAATTATATTGGAGAGATTTTTATATAACAATATTAAGATATGTAAAAAATGCAAATAGTTATTCTTTATTTATTGATTCTAGATTTAATGAAGTAAATTGGAAAAATGATTATAATTTATGGAAATTATTAATAGAATCAAAAACTGGTTATTTAATTATAGATGCAGCAATGAAAGAATTAATTAAAACCGGTTATATAGGAAATAGAATTAGATTATTATTAGCAACTTTTTGGATTAAATATTTATTAATTGATCCATTACATCCAAAATATGGTTCTCAAGTAGGATTTAGTTATTATTTAGTAGATTGTAATACTAGTCAAAATAAATTAAATCATCAATGGTTTATAGATTTAGATTTATCAGGGCGTAGGTTTAGTAAAAAAGGATGTAATTCATTAACTGGTCGAATGATGAGAATAGATAATTTAGTTATAAAAAAATTTGATCCAGATTGTGAATATATTAAAAAATGGTTACCAGAATTAAAAAATATACCTAATAAAGATTTATATAAATGGAATGAAGAAATTCAAAAAAAATATAAAATTCATTATAAACCAATTTTTAATTGGGAAGAACAATATAAAAAATATTGTGATTTATATAAAAATATTTAAAATTGAAAATATATTTATTATTAATAATATTTAATTGAATATGAATAAAGGTAAAAGATGGCAAAATGATGAAAATATTTTAATAGTTAAAGAAATTATAAATAATAATTCTATTAAAAATCTTTCTACAATATTAGAAAGATCAGAATATGCTATAATTAAACAATTAGAAAAATTATTATTGAATGAAAATATTAATATGATAAATTTATATAATAATTTATTAATAAATAAAATTATAGAAAATAAAAATAATTTATATAAACAATTAGATTATCAAGAACATAGTATAGATCCTGAAATTAGTTTAGTAATTGAAAATATTATACAAGATATAGAAGATACGAATAGTTTAAATGAAGAACAATTATTATGTTATAATTTAGCAAAAAGTGGAAAAAATTTATTTATTACTGGATCAGGAGGATGTGGAAAAAGTTATATAATAAAGAAAATTATAAAGTATAATTTAAGAAAAAATGTTAATATTGGAATAACAGCCTCTACTGGAATAGCTGCATCATTAATTGGTGGAACAACTTTACATTCTTATTTAAAAATAGGTATAAATAATAAATCTATTGAAGAATTATATAATAATTTAATATCAAAAAAGAATAAACAAGATTATTATAAATTATTAAAATTAGAAATTTTAGTAATTGATGAAATATCAATGATAGATAATATTTTATTTAGTAAAATAGCTGCGTATTTATCTATGATAAAAAATATTAAAAAACCATTTGGAGGTATTCAAATAATATTATCTGGTGATTTTTATCAATTACCACCGATTAATAATACATATTGTTTTAAAGCAAAAGTATGGAATAAATTAAGAATTAATTCAGTAATTTTAAAAAACTCAATAAGACAAATTGATGATATACAATTTCAATTTATATTAGAAAATATTAAAATTAATAATATTACTGATGAGATATATAATGAATTACAAAAATTACAAAATAATAAACTTAATAGTGATATTAAGCCAACTATTTTATATTCTAAAAATATAGATATAGATAAAATTAATAATAAAGAATTTAATAATTTAATTCAAACTTATAATTATGATATATATAATTTTCCAATTAAATATGATAATTCTAATAAAAAAATAGTTAAATATATTAATAAATTAGAAGAAAAAGAAATTAAATTATGTAAAGGATTACAAATTATGATTACTCATAATATAGATATTCCTAATCAAATAGTTAATGGAACTAGAGCAATTATAATAAATATAGATTATCCTAAAATTTTAATAAAAACTATAAATGATACAGTATATTGTATTAATTATGTTAATTATATTAATGAATTAGATAATGAAATTCAATATAATTATATACCTATTAAATTAGCATATGCTATTTCAATACATCGTTCACAAGGAAGTACTATAGATTATTTACAAATAGATTTGGGAGAATCTATTTTTGCATGTGGAATGGGATATGTAGCATTATCGAGAGGAAAAAAATTAAATTCTATTTATTTAACTAATTTAAGTAGAAATGCATTTAAAGTAAATAAAGACGTTATTGATTATTATAAAAATATTTAATTAAAAGTGATAATATCATATTCTTTTAATTCATTTTTTTTCATTGAATTAATAATTTTATTATTATTATATAATATATCATCAAAATTTAAATTATTACTAAAATATGATAAATTATTAATTTTTAAATAATTTAAAATATCTAATTCATTATCTAAAATTTTATTTAATAAATTAGAATTAATTATAATAATATTAAAATTTTGTTCAATTAAAATAATTGGTAAAATTGGATTTTTATATAAAAGTTTTTCATATTCATCAGTTAATATAAATGAAATATTATAAAATATTACAGAATCATAATTATTTTTATTTAAATTTTTATATATTGAAATCCATTCATTAAACTCTTGATTTTTATTTTCCAAACCAATTATTTTAATAATTTTATTTCTATTTTTTTTATGAATATTTTTATTTTTATAATTAATATCTAAAAATATTGATTCTATATTTTTAATTAATTGATCATTAGTAGTATTTATAATGATTAAAATACTATTAGCATTATTAATATTTAATAATTGATTTAAATTATTAAATTCAATATTAGTTTGAAATTCATAAGAACCTTTAATATTATGTACACTATTTTTATTATAAAATAATTGTTCTATATTTGATTTAATTACTATATTATTTTTAAATCTTTTTTTTTTAATAATATTTACTTGATATAAACTAGTATATTCTATATCAATATTAGATAAATCATTAAACATTTTATTATTATCTATTTTAAAAGAGTCTAAGAAATTTTCAAAAGATAATGATAATTCAGAAACAAAATTATTTTCATTAAAAATATCAAATACATAGTCTAAATTTACTAAATATTCAGTATAATAACTATTAGATAATGGTAATAAAACATCGATTTTTTGACCGGTATTTAATAAATTATTAGAATTATATAATTTTTTAATAGAATATTTTAAATTATTATTATCATCATAACTATTCCATTCATTTGAATTTTCTAATAATTTAAATATTTTATAACCATTAAAACAAGTAAATATAAAACGTCCACCCGGTTTTAAATAATTATTTAATAGTTTAATTAAATTTAATAATTTTTCATCATTTATAATAATATAATGAATTGCAAAATTACATATAATAATATCGACAGTTTCTGGTTCTATATTAAATATTTCTAATTCTTTAATAATAATTTTATAATCAGTTAATAAATCAATATTTTGTGTATATATTTTAATATTATTTTTTTTATTAGATTTTAAAGTAAATTTTCGATTAACTAATTCTAAAAGAGCATTTTTATCTTTATCAATAAATAATCCGTTTTTAAAATTTAAATTATTTAATCTAGCTAAATCTTGACCTTTACCAGCAGCTAAATCAATTACCCAATTAGTATCATTTTTATCATATAATTTATCAGCAATAATATTTTCTAATGTTTTACTTTTTACATATGAATTAAATGATCGTTGAGCTTTATATAATAAATTATCATCAATTTGAAAATAACATTCTTTATTATCATCAACCATTTTATTAATATCTAACGGATTATTAATATTAATCCAAATTAGTTCAGCAATACGGTAATAATTACCAAAATATTCACCTCTATCTAATTCAATATCTCTATCATCTCTAATTTTTTTTAAATTCCATTTTTTTAATTTAGTATCATAAAAGAATTCTCCAATTTTATTATGTAAATCATCAATAGATGAAATAAATATATAATTATTAGGATTATCACTAGTAGAAAATTGAATAGGAAAATAAGTATTATTTAAAAATTTTTCAGGGATAATTTTTTTATAGTTATTTAGATAAGTAAAATTTAATTTATCAAAATCATTTTTAGATATACCACTAAATAGAATATAAATATTTTCATTTTTATTTAATTTATAATTAGTATATGGTTTATTATTATATAAATTATTTGGTAATTTACATATATAAAAATCAATAGTCATATGTTCTATTGGTTTCCATTTATATCCAATCATATTATTATAATTAGTATTAATAGGATATTTATTATCAATATTTGTTACATTTGAATTAGGAACAAATATTAAACCATCAATTTCATAAAAATCACTATTTATTTTTTTATTATAAAAGTCAGTTAATTCTTTTTTATAATTATTAGTTAATTTAATATAATCTTTAATTTTTATATTAGGTAAAAATTTAATTTTATTAAATCCTTTTTCTAAATAATTAAATCTTTTTTCAAATGGTTCAAATCCTAAGTGATTACTTTCATAAGAAATAATATCAAATATATATAAAAATATATCTTTTTCAGATAAAATATCTTCATTTTTTAATTTACTATCTAAAATTAATTCACAATCTAAAATAGTTATTTTATAATTATGTTTTTCAGATTTATTAAATAAATTATTATATTCTTGAATTTTATATAATTTATTTGAAATTAATATAATATTAATTTTATTTAAATATTCTTCAATATAACAAATACATCTTTTACCATCAATTTTATCAGTAATATAATAATTTTCAATATTGGGTAAAATATCTTTACAATAAATATCAGAATTTAATTCAATTACATTATTTAATAATTTTTTTAAACCGGATTTATATTTAAAATTATCTAGATAATTTTTATTAGATATTATAAATTTTGCGATATTATAAATATATTCTTGATAATCATTATTATCATTAGAAGATTCATTTAATAAATTTTGAATAAAACTAATACTATTATTTACGATATCTAAATTAAGTGTTTTATTAAAGAATTCAGTTTCTAATATAATATCATCAAATAATGTAAAATTAAGATCTTCTATAATATTAGATAATTTGTATGGTTTAAATACTAAATTTTTTACTTCTTTTAAATTATTATTTTGAATATTAAAATTTTTAATTAAGTCTAAATCAATAGAATAATCAGTATTATTTTTTAATATAAAATTTAATCTTAATTTAATTCTAATCATTTTAATATTATTAGAACCGATAATTAATTTTGCGTTATTTTCTTCATTTAATTTAACTTTAATTAAATTAACATTATCAATATAATTTTTTAATGTTAATGGTTTTAATATAGATTTTTTCTTAATGATAATATCTTTATTTACATTATTTCCATTTTTAAATTGTTTAGTTAAACGAATATTATTATCATAATAAATATCAATATTTTCAATAATAGAAATATTTTCACTAATATCTTTTAATTTGTTAAATATATTTTTATAAGCATTAATATTTTTATA
>Ga0102919_1000260_pt1 | contig 13291 bp, 12 predicted proteins | sample Colrivmet1563A02_FD_78203 | JGI IMG/M metagenome (GOLD analysis project Ga0102919, IMG submission 78203) | Estuarine microbial communities from the Columbia River estuary - metaG 1563A-02 | ecosystem: Environmental > Aquatic > Marine > Intertidal zone > Estuary | place: USA: Columbia River... | reverse complement strand
CTTTTCCAACCAAGGTGAATTCATCAAGGTGACAGAAGCACGTTTGACGTATGTGGCCATTGACGCAAATGGCAAACCAACGCCCGTACCTCAGAAGCGGCATTCTTAAAGACCCCGAACATTATTCAAAAATACTGTGAATCTGCAGTAGTGATCGCATTTCAATTATTTGCTTGCAAAACGATCTGTAGCTGATTTCAATCCTGATCGCGCCTTTTCATCTTGATTTTCATTGACACTGAATGCAATGGAAGCTGCCTTCCAAGAGTCCCAGGAAAGCCAAATCAAATAGGCTGCGCCAACAAGCCCTACAGGCCATTTCAATGCGTCGACCTGAAGTAGGAGCCCCACCCCCATCAAACCGAGAACAGCCCATGTTGCGTCCCCAACAAGTGACCCAATCTGCACGGCGAGAGCGGCCTTAAAACCGCCAGTGGCACCGCGCCGGACAGTCTCAGAAAACAGCGCCTGGTGTGGTATTGAACACAAGCCCGAGTAGAAATGCAGCAAACAAAATGGTCATGATGGACAGCGATAGAGTGTTCTGCAGAATGGTTATGCGACTAGGGTGACTCAGATTTGGATGTCATTCAAAAGTCAATTATCTCGAAATCGCCACTTGGGTGAACGACCCTTATTCAAGGTATTTCTCAATGCTGAAGGATCTTGCGTAAGAAATCCTGCGCGCGTGGTGTTCGCGAATCGCTGTCACCAAAAAAAACATCTTTTTGACAGTCTTCAACGATTCTCCCTTGGTCCATGAAAATGACGCGGTCACTCACGCGTTTTGCAAAACCCATCTCGTGGGTAACGCATATCATGGTCATGCCTTCGTTGGCGAGCTGAACCATCACATCAAGCACTTCGCCTACCATCTCGGGGTCGAGTGCACTGGTGGGTTCGTCAAACAACATCACGATAGGGTCCATGCTCAGAGCCCTTGCAATGGCTACGCGCTGTTGCTGTCCGCCTGACAACTGACCCGGAAACTTGTCTTTGTGTGCAGACAGACCTACGCGCTCCAATATCTTGAGACCGCGATTTTTGGCTTCCTCCTGGTTACGTTGAAGTACCTTAATTTGCGCGAGAGTCAGGTTTTCGGTCACGGTGAGGTGTGGAAACAACTCAAAGTGTTGAAACACCATACCTACTTTGCTGCGTAACTTAGGTAGATCGGTCTTAGGGTGAACAACCGAGGTGCCGTCAACAAGAATGTCTCCATTGTCAATTGGTTCAAGGGCATTGACAGTCTTGATCAGTGTGGATTTACCCGAACCTGACGGACCGCAGACCACCACCACCTCGCCCTTCTGGATGGCAGTAGTACAGTCGGTTAAGACTTGGAAGCTTCCGTACCATTTGGATACGTTTTGAATTTGAATCACAGCGCAGCCTTTCAGCGAATGATGGTAATCTTTTTTTGCAGGCGGCGCACCAGCATCGAGAGTGAGAAGCAAATCACAAAGTAAACGACGGTCGCAACCAAATAGGTCTCAACCGGACGGTTAAAGTTTTTTCCAACCACTTCAAACCCTTTGAGCAGGTCATATGCGCCAATGGCGTAAACCAGTGAGGTGTCCTGAAAAAGAATGATGGTTTGCGTCAGCAAAACGGGGAGCATGTTTCTAAACGCCTGCGGCAAAACAATGAATTGCATAGTTTGACCATAGGTGAGTCCAATGGCGTAACCCGCATAGGTCTGGCCTTTGGGCACACTCTGAATTCCGGCTCGCATGATTTCGGCGAAATAAGCCGCTTCAAAAATAATGAAAGTGGTGTAAGCAGAATTCTCAGCGCCAATGGGCCGCCCGATGATGAATGGCACCAGCAGGAAGAACCATAGGATGACCATGACCAACGGAATACTGCGAATGGTGTTGACATACAAAGACGCTGGCCACTCCAGTGCCCGGATGCCTGAAAGTCGCATCATGGCCAGCAGAGTGCCCAGCACAATGCCGCCCGCCATGGCGACCAACGTCAGCAAAACCGAATACTTCAAGCCGCCCCAGATATAGTTGACCAGCAAATCACCCGTAATGAAGCTGAAATCCAGATTCATTGCTTCGCTCCGAGAAAACCAGGAACCTTGACCTTTATCTCAATGAGGCGCGCGAGTGCAAAGACCCCCAATGAGGAGACAAAGTAAAGCATCGTTACCGCCAGATAGATTTCAATGTCCCGGGACGTTTCTTCGGATGCCTGGCGCGCGAACATAACCAGCTCTGCGATAGAGACCGCAAAGGCAACAGCCGAATTCTTAACAATGCTCATCGCCTCACTGGTCAGCGGGGGAATGACCATGCGCAGCGCCACCGGCAACAAGACATACCGATAGGTTTGCGCTAGCGTCAGCCCCATCGCCAGACCTGCATAGAGCTGTCCTTTGGGGATACTTTGAATGCCGGCGCGCACCTGCTCTGATATTCGCGCAGAGGTGTAGAAGCCAAGAGCACACACCACCAGAAAGTAGCTTGGCAGGCGTTTCATGGCGGGCAGTAACTCAGGCACTACAAAGTACCAGAGAAACACTTGGACCAGCACAGGAATATTGCGAAAGAGTTCCGTCCAAGCATCACCGGCTAAAGCCAACGTACGATGGGGCAGCGTGCGGATAACGCCAACGCAAATCCCCACCATCAGTGCCAGCACGAGAGCCAGTGCAGATACCTTCAGCGTCCAACCCCAGGCAGAGAGTAGCCAATCAAGGTATGACTGGTCATTACCACTACCAAAACAGCTGGCTACTATGGCTTGGTCAATGGTGTCCTTGCAGAATACCTGCCAGTCCCAGGCGCTCATAAAAGCTTACTTCTTGGCGTAGTCTTCAGCAGGCTTATCGTTGGGATTGGCCCAGGCGAACTTGGTGTTTTCGTTCGGAGTCATACCGACTCTGGTGTTTGATGGAGGTATCGGTTGCTCGAACCACTTAGTCCAAAGCTTGCTGATTTCGCCGGACTTCATTAAAGCTTTGATGGAGTCGTCCACCGTTTTCTTGAATGCAGGGTCGTCCTTTCGCAGCATGATGGCAATAGGTTCCGTAGAAAGAACTTCACCGACGATTTTGAAATCTGCCGGGCTCTTTGACCTTGCAATATTACCTGCCAGAATTGCGCCGTCCATAACGAAAGCATCGGCGCGACCAGTCTCCAGCAGAAGGAAGCTGTCTGCGTGGTCTTTACCGAACACCTCTTTAAAGTCCACGCCATTTGCGCGTTCATGCCTACGAAGAAGTTGTACCGAAGTGGTACCAGTGGTTGTCGCAACAGATTTTCCATTAAGTTCATTGATGGAGTTGATTCCAGAGCTGGTCTTCACCGCTATTCGTACCTCCTCCACAAATGTAGTGACTGCGAAAGCTACGTCTTTTTGACGGGCTGCATTGTTGGTAGTAGAGCCGCACTCAATATCAACCGTGCCGTTTTGTACCAAAGGGATGCGGTTCTGAGATGTGACTGAGAGGTAATTGATGTCCAGTTTGGACAAGCCCAATTGTTTTTGTACATCGGCAAGTACTTTTTGGCAGATCTCAACGTGGTAGCCGGCGTATCTGCTGCCTCCCAATGTGTATGAGAGTGCCCCAGACGAGTCGCGTACACCCATAGTGACAGCTGCGCTGTCCTTGATTTTTTTGAGTGTGTCGGCCTGAACCGATGCATTTGCACAAGCCAGTGCTGCAGCAAAAACGAGTAACGATTTTTTCATGAGTTCACCTTTTAAAAGTTCAGTTGGGGAAATAAGTGGAATTGGCAGTCATACGGCGTTACACAAAGAATTGCAGAAGTTTTCAATGGCGTTGCAAGCCATATCCAACGAGTCATCGTCTAATGCATAGGCCAAACGCAAATACGGCCCTAGGCCAAAGGCGCTGCCGTGCACAGTAGCGACGCCGTGTTCATCCAGTAAGGCGAGCGCCACGTCCTCATCGTTTTGGAGCAAAGTACCTGCGGTCGTGGTCTTGCCGATCAAGCTTTCGCAGGCAACAAACGCGTAGAACGCGCCTGCCGGTGAGCTGCACCGCAAACCCTCAATAGCATTTATGCGTGTCACAACCCTATCGCGCCTGCGTTGAAAGACTTTTCGCGCTTCCTGCACGAATTCCTGTGGCCCGCTGAGGGCCGCTAGTGCTGCGTGTTGCGATATAGAACTGGCCCCTGATGTTTGCTGGCCTTGTAAGGTTTCCATGGCCTCCAGCAACCAGCTAGGTCCAGTGCCAAAACCGATGCGCCAACCGGTCATTGCATAGGCTTTTGAAACACCGTTCATGGTCAGGGTGCGCTCACGTAGGCGCGGCTCCACTTGTGCAATGGTGTGGAAGGGCACACCATCAAAAGTCAGATGCTCATAAATATCGTCAGATAGCACCAGTACTTTGGGGTTAGCCAGCAACACATCGGCCAACGCCACAAGTTCTGACGTGCTGTAGACAGCACCAGTTGGATTGGACGGCGAGTTCAGGATCAGCCATCGCGTGTGCGGGCTGATTGCAGCGGCGAGCGCCTGTGCTGTGAGTTTGAATCCATCAGCCTCGTTGCAAGGCACGATGACCGCGGTGGCTCCTGTCAGTTGCACCATTTCGGGGTAGCTAACCCAATAGGGTGCCGGAATGATGACCTCATCCCCAACATTGAGAGTGGCAGACAGAGCGTTATAAAGCACCTGTTTTCCACCGCTACAAACAATGGTTTGTTGCCAAGTCACTTCAAGTCCATTCTCCCGCTTGAACTTTGCAGCTACGGCCTCACGAAGTTCGCGTAATCCAGCCACTTGGGTATAGCGCGTTTTACCGGCTTCTATTGCTTGAATAGCCGCTTGACGCACATGCGCCGGAGTGTCGAAATCTGGCTCACCAGCAGTCAAGGAAATGATTTGCTGACCGCGCGCCCGTAACGCTGCAACACGATCGATCATTTTGTAGGTGGCCGAAGGCTTAGCCTCGGCCAAAAAGTGATTCAAGCCACGATTTGGCGCGTTCATCAGTCTTGCCTCCAACTGGTAAGACCCATTAGCTCGAGCGTCGATTTGCCTTGCTTTAGGGCTTCCATCATGACGGCCTCTTTATTTGCGCGAGCTTCGCCATTGAACAACGTCATCGCAACATAGGCGGCAGGAATAACCAGCACACCATCATCATCAGCTACAACAAGATCACCCGAAGCTACAGGAGTTCCTGTAAAGCTGATAGGTTTCCCGACTGAGGGCGCATGGGCTTTGATGGTGCCCCGCATGGCTATGCCACGGGTGAATACTGGAAAGCGCCTCGCAGTCATTGCTGCAATGTCACGCACCCCGCCGTCAATCACCAGTCCAACCAAACCAGCCGTTTCTGCCGCAACCGTGAGGACCTCCCCCCAATAACCTGCCACATAACCACCGGTAGACACGACCAATATGCTGCCTCGTGGGGCTTTTTCAAGCGCGATGTGAATCGCAAGGTTGTCCCCCGGTGAACATTCAAGCGGGTATGCAGGCCCCGCCACCGAGGCCCCGGCCCAAACCGGTCGAATGGCAATGTCTGTTGCACAAGTGGTCAAACCCGTTGCCTCGTAGAGTGTCGATGTTCCAAGTTTGCGAGCCAGTTCCAGTTGCTCGCTGCTATAGCGCTCTATATCTGTGGCCATAGTCATTTTTTGGTTTGCAGATGGTGATAGCCTAGAGCAGCGCGCGCCTCGCGCAATGTGCTGCCTTGTGTGATCTGATCGCGGATAAGCGATTCGACAGACTCGATGGCTCGGGCAGTCTGGGCAACATCGCGCGCCCGATGGCGCGGCACGATGACGACGCCATTCGCATCAGCCACCACAATGTCTCTTGCCGCTACGCGCACAGTTCCTATTGCCACCGTGCCATTGACCGTCTCCACCTGAACGCGATCTTTACCGGTACGCATAAAGCGACCGGCGGTAAACATGGGATAGCTGTCGATCAAAGCCTTGCTAACGTCGCGGCAAACACCATCGATCACCGTTCCGGCAATGCCACGAATGCCTGCGTACTGCGTCATGATGTCCCCCCAGACGGTGCAGTCCGTGCGGCCATCGTTGTCGATAACCACAATATCGCCGGGGGCCACATCATCTATGAAATCGCCCACTGTGCCTGGCGGATTGCTTGCCGGCACGTACTTCACCGTGAAGGCAGGCCCGACGATGGCTTGCGGGTAGTCGGCCAAAGGCATGATTTTCATGGCCTGTCCATGCAACCCCAGCTTGTCCAGCGCGTCGGATACGCCAGGTGTGTCCAGTCCCTTGAAAAGAGCAACCAGCTCTTTGTCTTCTTCGTTCATGTTTTGTTTACTCATACATTTAATGCGTGGATTTTTTTTCGGCAATTGCATCGAACTCTTTGTCATGCATGACTTCGGCTACCGATCGTCCAGCTTTTACAGCTGCCACCATGGCGTCCTGCCGCTTGGTGATGCGCTCGCCCAAGTCCAACACCTCTTCGATTCGCGCGGCTGGTACAAAGACCGTGCCGCACCGGTCAGCGATCACATAGTCGTCCTGGTTGACGGTGACGCCCGCCATCTGTACAGGCTTGCCCGAATCGATTTGGATCACCCTGTTGCGCGCGCTGATCATGGTCACGCCGCGGCCATACACCGGGTAGTTGACCCCTGCGCTGCCATCGATGTCACGGCTCAGGCCATCAATGACCGTTCCTCGCACTTGCTTGGCAACAGAGGCATTGGCCAAGATGTCGCCCCAGCAGGAAATCCCATCTAGACCACCGGCCACAACCAGCACACGATCGTTGGTGGTAATCGCTTCAATGACCGGAGATATCAAATGAATGGATGGCTTGGTATCACCTTTGGGGCCGAGCTGGATGGTGCTAGCGCGCCCAACGATTTTGGGGCAGTCCCAAAGTGGCCTTAGACCAAAGGTTGCGCCTGGTAATTTCAGAAAATCTAGTGCATCAGAGACAGTGTTGGTGTCCAGTAAAGATAAGCGTTCGAGTGCGTTGAGCTGGTTCATGTCAGAAGTTTTAATTAACGCTCCCATCATCAAGATGAAGGATTCATATGTAAATTTGTTTATCAGTATCTTTGTGATACAAATTCAGTATCAAAAAACACAATCAAAACCCCACCCCGTGCAAGGAGCCTCATGAATCATCACATTGACTTTCGTCTCATCCGGCAACTTTGGATGTTTGTGGCAGTTGCCGAAGAGCAGCACTTTGGTCGCGCAGCTAAGCGGCTAAACATGTCGCAGCCACCACTCACAGAAGCCATTAAGGTTTTGGAGCAATCCCTTAAGGTCACGCTTTTCAATCGTTCGCGCCAAGGCACACAGCTCAGTCCAGCAGGCGCAGCGATCCTGCCTGCCGTCAAGCAATTCGCCACACAAGTGGAAAAGTTGGAACAAGTTGTCCGTGAGGTCGCTGGAGGTCAGTCTGGGGTGTTGCACATCGGCGCGATTACTTCGGCGATGCTGGAGACTTTACCCCCATTGCTAGCGGCCTTAAAAAAGTCTCATCCGCAGCTGACCATCTTTATCCGCGAGATCGACAGCGTTGATGCTATCCCGGCATTGGAGGCTGGTGAGCTTGATCTTGCGTTCGTCAGGCTGGATGGTGATATCGGTCACGGCATCTCAACCATGCCGCTCGCCGAGGACCGCTTGGCAGTAGCTTTACCTGCTGATCACGCTTTGGCCCGCAAGCCTCGTGTTAGTTTGAAGGCGCTGGTCAACGAGTCGCTTGTAATGTCTTCTCGGCAGGTGAGCCCCGTCTACTTTGACATGCTCACTTCAGTTTGTCGGGCGCATGGATTCGCGCCGCGTGTGCTTCACGAGGTGAGGTCAGTCGCTTCACAGATCGCTTATGTGGGGTGCGGCCAAGGCGTCGCATTGGTACCCTCGCAAATGAAGAAGCTCGCACCAGAAAGCGTGGTCGTGCGGCCTTTGAAAGAGCGCGCTATGGTCGTAACTGCGGCTTTGGCCTGGAACAATGCACGCCACCATCCCATGGTCGACGTCGCTGTGAAGTGGCTTGCAAACCGGCAGTAGAGTTGCTGCATGCAAGCTACCCTCTGCACAACATGTCAGCTGTGCCCGCACATAGGGCGAACTGGCGTTCGCTAGCGACTAGGTCATCCCTGTCGCTCTGGCAGAGCTCTGTGAATAATGTGTTCGCCCGGTATCAGTCTATCTCAGGCTCAAAGCCAGATTCGCCCAGTGACCCCAGCTGGTCGATAGCTGCAGTCAGCTTGCGAGGATCGATGACCGCAAGCGCTGCAAAGCAGCTATTGGCATGAAATCAGCCTTTAAACAGCTGCACCACACCGCAAGTACCCATTTTGAACCTGGAAAAACCACACAAAATACCCAATTACACAGTTTATTGCACACGAATGTTTAATGGCTTTTAAAACGCATAAAACAAGCATTGTTTGAAGAAACTGTTTTCTGTTAATCAGGGGTTCTGTAGTTAAAACTAAGGTCAAGGTATATGCCTATTTTTTATCAGTCATGGAACGCTTGATCGCACGGTCGGCGACATAGGTTAAGTGTAAGAATTAATCTGGATCTCGCACTCCACCCACCAGTCTTCAGTAGTTGTTACCGATATGGGGGAATGCCAATCTACAAAATTGGGTAAAAACCAACTTGCCTGAAGGTGTTTTAACAAACATAATGAATTCAAAAGACTTTTGAAACAACTTGCAGTTATTTCATTTCTTTCTAATTTTATGCAGAATATCTGGCCTAGCCCTATCAAGACACCTGTTGTCAATGATCAAGAAAATAAGCGGTTCGCAACCTTGTTCGAAACCAAGGTGCAGGACTCTGCTGAAGCCTTTTACGATAAGTTGTACGGTCCAGTAGGATTGCAATTGCAAAAAAGCCGATCTCTTGACATGGCAATTCAAGGTTTCGATTTCGCAGGCCTTCATGTTGCTTCAATTCGACACGGCGTAACTACCTCAGCAACAATTTACGAGCAACACCCCTTCTGGGTTTTTTCATATCTGTCTAGCGGCTCAGTGCAAAACATTGATAACGGCAAAATTTATGCAATGAATGATTGCGTGATACGAAGGCCCGGAGACGCTTACCGTATTAAGACTTCTGCTGATATGGAAATTATCAATCTTCGCGTGAGTCAAAGTGATATTGACATGGCCTGTGTTGCGCTTTTTGGAAACTCATTCGCGCAAACAATAAAGTTGGATGTTTCTGATTCCGCTCATGCTCTTCCCGCCTCAACATTGGCCAGAGTCATTCGGAATTTGTCCGGCACGCCCTACTACCAACATCAATTTGCTGACCGGCTAGAGCGTAAAGTTAAAGAGTCTGCACTCTTTGAATTGCTTTTAGCCTGCCCCAATTCAATTTCGCCTAATTTTGACAAAAGCGAGGCTTTACCGGCCTCCATTCGCAGAGCGATTGAATACATCCATGCAAATTTAGAAAATTTCCCTACAGTGGTGGACATTGCTACAGCCGCTTGCATCAGTGTTCGCGCGGTAACCAAGGGTTTTAACAAACATTTAGGCACTTCGCCACTGCAATACATGTTAGACCAACGACTGGAAGGTGCCAGAAGGCAACTCAGTAAAGGGACATCCGATCAGAAAGTCACTGACGTTGCATTGCAATGGGGATTTCTGCATCTTGGTCAATTTTCAATTCGCTATAAAAAGCAATTTGGCGAGTCTCCTAGGGAAACATTAAGTAAAGCAAAGCTTTAATTTGAATTTACCTAGAAGAAAATTTAGTCCTTTTTTAGATACTCCAGTTCTTAAAACAGATAGTTTTACTGTCGCTTGGGCCTTAGGCTTAAATTTACCCAAGTAATCATCCATTGCCCAAAAAGCATGGCCAAGTAAATATCTGTTCCAGGAGACTTCAAAATGAGGATTCAACTTCCATCTTCGCTCAATTATGTTTCACTAGCACTTATCGAGTTACTGATAGTTGCACCATCAATTTCGCAAGCGCAGACCAATCCGAAAGAGGTAATGGAACAGGTAGAAGTTACCGCTGAAAAGCGCACAACACTTCTAAACGCAACTCCCGATGCAATCACAGCCATGAAAGGCTCAAAAATGATTGAAATTGGATTAACTGAAGTTGCAGATCTTGTAAAACTTGTACCCAATGCAACCTTTACTTCCAACTTTGGATCATCTCAGTTGTTTGTTCGTGGCATTGGCAATACATTCATAACGGCCGGCGGAGATCCTGGCGTTGCGACTTATACCGATGGTAGCTATATCTCTGATCAAACATCAGCAAACGCCAGCCTGTTCGATCTGCAAAGGATTGAAGTTTTACGGGGTCCTCAAGGTGCTCTTTATGGTCGTAACGCAACAGGTGGTGCAATCAATTTAATTTCTGCATTACCCACTGATACCTTTAAGGGTCAGTTCAACGTTCTGATGGGAGATTACGGTCGCAAAGATGCTGAAGGCTTCTTTTCTGGGCCTATCGGAAACGGGTCAACAACGGCACGACTTTCTTATCAAATTAAAAAGATGGATGGTTATACAAGTAACCCTCTGGCAGGAAAAACTTATCCCTCTGTTCTTCCAGGAGGGGGCAGCACTGTGGGTCCTAGTAAGCTAGATGATGTTGGTTCCCAATCTTTGCGCTTTCAAACAATGACGGATCTAGGCAACTATAGCAAGCTAAGGCTCATTGCCAGCTACCACAGAGCGAGTAATAACGGACCTAGCGCCACTCCTCTCGTTGATCCTGTCATGAGTTCAGGGCTGCTTTATGGCGTGTTTCCTAGCTCCAATCCTCGTGTGACAAATAGCCAGGGGGCCTATAACAAAGTTGATGTCAATGCCTTGCAAGCTATTTATGAAATGCCAATCGGAAAAAATACATTTAAATTCACAGCAAGTATGCGGGATAGCAAAGCCGGCGTATTTCAAGATGGCGATGCAACTGAAGCTTTAGTAGCAGGAACAAGGTTTACAACGAGCAGCAAAGATAAGAGCATCGATGCTCATATTGCTTCAGATGAAAACTCTAAATTGCAATGGGTGATCGGCTCTGCGCTCTTACAGTTTGACCAACAACAGGACATTCAGGTTCAATCTAAAGCACCGCTTGGATTTTTTCAGCCTGGTGCTCCCTTTAATATACCCGTGCCTTTAGAGTTTTTATTAGGCGGAAAAGTTCGAACGCAATCCAGCGCTTTGTACACAGACATGCGCTACTCGATCTCACCAACCTTGGCGCTTAGGGGTGGATTACGTCTCAATAAAGATGAGAAAACTGCAACTGAATACCAAACCGTCGCAGCCTTGGGCCTTGCAGGCAAAGCCTCACCTCACGCTGAATGGTCAAGTACACCCTCAAACTTAGGGTTGGAATGGAAAGTTTCATCAGATAGTCTTGCTTACACAAAGTTGTCTCACGGCTTCAAATCAGGTGCAATTAATCTGGGTAATCTTCAACCAGAAGCCGTCAAACCTGAAACAGTGCGAAGTTTAGAGATTGGTGCTAAAACATCCATACTCGAAAAGCAAGGCTCTTTGGCAGTGGCCTTGTTTACAAGTGATTACAAAAACATGCAAGTTTCACAGGTAGGGCTTGCATCCGTCATCCTGACCAATGCTTCAAGCGCCAAAATCAATGGCTTGGAACTAGAGATGCTGGTGCGCCCAGTTAAAACTTGGACACTGGGTATGAACATTGGTTTGATGGATCCGACTTACACCAACTTCATCAACACCAACGAACGCGTTCAACCTCGGGCAGCAGTTTCTGTGAAAGGAAACCAATTAGCCAACATCTCCAAAGCGCAGGCAAGTCTAAGTGCAGAATGGAATGAGTCAGTAGGTAATTACCAACTTTCTGCTAGATCTGACTATATATGGCGTGATAGCTTCTACTTTACCGAATTCAATACAGCAGACACGATGCAAAAAGCATACAGTCTGCTCAATTTATCTGGAACCATTCGACCCAATGGCTCAGCTTGGAAAATCTACGGTCAGATTAGAAACGCTGCAAACACCACCGCATTGACTTCAATGACGATTGCGTCTCCACTTTTACTTTCTGCAAGATCAGTTGGTTATACGCCGCCACGTAGCGTTGGTGTCGGAGTGATTGTTGACTTCTGATATTAAAAATTTTGATGCATTTAGGCTTTTCATATTCAAGGAAGCAACATGGCAAGTAAACAAGCGTTGGCACATCTGGAACAGGTGCGCAAGTATCAAGCAGAGTTAGTAGGGTCTACTAATGTTGCGCCGACTTTAGAGGAAATGCGTTTAGGGTCCGAAGCAATCTTAGAAACCACTGGAACAATGCCAGAAGGCGTAACTATTGAACAAGTTGATGTAGATGGTTTATCAGCGTTGTGGCTTAAGCCAATTAAAGCACTCGACGATTCTGTTCTACTGTATTTTCATGGTGGAGGCTATGTATTGCAAAGTGCAAATTCGCATCGCAAATTAGCTTCACATCTAGCAGTGCAAAGTAGAAGGAATGTACTCAGCATAAATTATCGTCTTGCGCCTGAGCATCCTCACCCGGCTCCAGTTAATGATGCACTGATAGCTTATCAATGGTTATTGAATAAGAATTTTTCTGCTTCCAAAATAGGGATTGCTGGCGACTCTGCAGGCGGCGGACTGACTGTAGCGCTACTGCTATTTGTAAAACAAAAAGGGCTTGCGCAACCAGGTGGTGCTGTCGTGTTTTCACCATGGGTTGATCTTGAAGGAATTGGAGAGTCTATGGACTCAAAGGCCACTGTAGACCTAATGGTTAATAGGGAAGTCATGGGCATGATGGCCAACATGTTTCTAAATGGAGCTTCACCACGCGATCCACTTGCTGCACCTATGTATGGGAACTTTGCAGGCGTCGCTCCTCTTTTTATACAAGTTGGCGGAGATGAAACTTTGCTTGATGACTCTATTCGATTAGCATCGCGAGCTGCTCACGATGGTGTGCCCGTACATCTCCAAGTTTTCCCAGAAATGCAACATGTTTTTCAAGCAAGTATTGGTGTCGTACCTGAGGCCGATGCAGCCGTTGCTGAAGCTGGAGAATGGTTTAAAAAGGTCTTAAGCTAAAGGGCATGAAAAAAGCTACTCGAATGAGAAGCTTTAAAATGATGGGCCCACCTAGCGCCTAACTTTCCGCCTGACAAGTGACAGCGCTGAGTGCAAAATCTACGAAATTACTGGGAAAACTGTAATTTACAGTTTTCATTCAATTACACGAAATATTACACGTTTGCCTTTTTCTCTTGTAAACCATTGATTTATAAGGATTTTTGACGAGCCCGGCTTTCTGTTAAATCAGGGGTTTATTCG
>Ga0102919_1000249_pt1 | contig 13488 bp, 9 predicted proteins | sample Colrivmet1563A02_FD_78203 | JGI IMG/M metagenome (GOLD analysis project Ga0102919, IMG submission 78203) | Estuarine microbial communities from the Columbia River estuary - metaG 1563A-02 | ecosystem: Environmental > Aquatic > Marine > Intertidal zone > Estuary | place: USA: Columbia River... | reverse complement strand
TGTACGTCATATATGCCATTTTCCTTCAGCATGCGCTCCGCTACTTCCTTACCGGTCAGCCCGTTCGAAAGCTGGATCTTGCTATACTTCGTGAACTTGGATTTCAATACCGCCGAAACCAAAAAACTGATCCCCAGAAAAAGCAGGGAAACCAGCATGATGTCGTTTGTCATATTCGCTTGATTTTATAGGATTAAGACAAATTTCTGTCCAATCTGGGCGACTGCCAAATTCCCGACTTTTTGTCACCCGAAATATTTTTTTCATTCCCCCAACCCCTTGATTTTCAATGCCCAAAACGGGATTTGATAAATTGATTACTATGCTGATATACAATTAGATAAAGCAAAATAATACGATTAATTGACGGCTTAGATTCAACGGGGAAAAACCGGGTTTTGAGAGGTAAATACCGAAAAATAATATTGCCCGAACCACCCCCGAATTGTAATTTAGCATCAGAATTTAATGGGTTAGTAAGTCGGGCCGTTCGTAAGATCGGCCCTTCTTTTTTTGTATCCATTGAACACCACAATTACCGCTTTCGCGCAGATCGTTGCTGATTTCCTACCCTACATTTACAGCCCGCTAAATCGTTTGCAAAAATGAGTAAGTCCAAGACAGCGTACTTCTGTCAACACTGTGGTTATGAATCGGTGAAATGGTTGGGACAATGTCCAGGCTGTCAACAATGGAATGGTTTTCTGGAAGAACCCGTACACAAAGACGACAAGAAAAAAAAGAATTGGCGCGATGAGGACAAGAAGCGCAGCGGACCCAAAACGATTTCGCTGAGCGACGTTGAATCAAAACCGGAACACCGGATACAAACACAAGACCCCGAACTCAATCGCGTACTCGGTGGAGGCATCGTCACCGGCAGCCTGATTCTCGTAGCCGGTGAACCCGGTATTGGCAAATCTACTTTGTTCCTGCAAACCGGACTCCAACTCAGCCAGACACGCGTTCTGTACGTAAGCGGCGAAGAATCCGAACAACAGATCAAGATGCGCGCCGATCGACTCGGCATGAAAAACGAAGATTTCTTCTTACTCACCGAAACATCCACCGACGACATCTTCCAAGAGATCCGACGCATCAAACCCGAACTGGTAATCGTCGACTCCATACAAACCTTGCAAACACCCCACATCGACTCTTCCCCAGGTAGTGTTTCGCAGATCCGCGAATGCGCCGCCGAATTCCAACGCTTCGCCAAAGAATCCAACATACCGGTGTTTCTCATCGGACACATCACCAAAGATGGCAGCATCGCCGGACCCAAAGTACTCGAACACATGGTGGATACCGTCCTTCAATTCGAAGGCGATCGACACTACGCCTATCGCATCTTACGTACCCTCAAAAATCGTTTTGGCAGTACCGCCGAACTCGGCATCTATGAAATGGGCGATCAAGGCATGCGCGCCGTCACCAACCCCAGCGAGATCCTCATCACCCAAAAAGAAGAAAACCTCAGCGGCATCGCCATCGCCGCCACCATCGAAGGATTGCGCCCCCTGCTCATCGAAGTACAAGCACTCGTCACCCAATCCGTTTATGGAACTCCACAACGCACCGTATCCGGATTCGATCTACGCCGACTCCAACTGCTACTCGCCGTATTGGAAAAAAGAGGCGGATTCCCCTTCGGTAATAAAGATGTATTCCTGAACATCGCCGGCGGACTAAAGATCGAAGATCCCTCCACCGATCTGGCTGTACTCTGCGCCCTGCTCTCCTCACACGAAGATCAACCCCTGCCCACCTCGATCTGCTTTGCCGGTGAAGTGGGACTAAGCGGCGAGATCCGTGCCGTCAATCGCATCGAACAACGCATCGCCGAAGCCGAAAAACTCGGATTCGAAAAGATCGTCGTATCCAAATACAATCAGAAAAATCTCGGGAAAACCAAATTCGGCATCGAGATCGTGGCCATGAGCCGCGTTGAAGATCTCTATCGTTACCTGTTTTAATGAATTTACTTCAAACCATGCAGGCGGGATGGCTCAATTGGCTTCTCCCCAGTTATTGCGCGGGCTGCAATCAAAAAAGAGCGCACCCCAACCATCCACTCTGCTATCAATGCCTCAGTGAACTACCCGCTACCGACTATGAGGCTCAAACCGGTCATGCCCTCGAACAACTATTCTGGGGAAGGATCCCGCTCCAATCCGTTACGGCAACTTGGTACCTGAAACCCGCATCCAGCTTGCAACATTGCTTGCACCAGTTGAAATACAATCATCGCCCAGGCATCGGTGTTTATCTGGGCAGCGTAGCCGGCAAACGAATGAAACAACAAAATCCGTCGCACCATTTCGATGCGCTCATTCCACTACCCTTACACCCCAGTAAAAAAAGAAAACGCGGATACAACCAGGCCGAACGGATATGCCAAGGATTCGCTCAAGCAACGGGAATCCCGGTCTGGGACCAGATCGTACAGCGCAATCAGTCCACCGAAACCCAAACCCGAAAAGATCGAGCTCAACGTTGGAACAACATGGAAGGAAAATTCAGTCTGCATAATACAAAGCCCGCCATTAACAAACACCTGCTGTTGGTCGACGATGTACTCACCACCGGAGCTACACTCGAAGCCTGCGGACAAACCCTGCTGCAAATCCCCGGTGTACAACTAAGTTTATTCACCTTGGCTTACACCGAAAATCGTTAGCCTCGAACTCCCTTCGTAATTTTAATCCATGCTCCGCTGGACAACCCTCACTTTTTGCTTACTCCTACTCGGATGCACCAAGGATGGATTTCTCGAAGCACCCGATGCACGCATTCGCATTTCAGCAGACACTCTTCGGTTCGATACCGTATTCGTAACAGCCGGCTCCACCTATCGCTCCTTCACCCTGGCCAATGACTACGATCAAAAAATCCGACTCAACTCCGTTCGGTTGGGCGGAGGAAATCAATCGCCGTTCAAGCTCAACTTCAACGGACAAGCCGGAAGCCGATTCGATAACATCGTCATTGAAAAAAAAGACAGTTTGTACGGATGGATACAAGTGAACATCGATCCGTCCAACAACACGCTTCCCTTTGTAGTACGCGATTCGATCCTGCTTGAATTCAACGGAAAAACACAGAAGATCCAATTGGAGGCTTGGGGAAGAAATGCCCATTTCCTTCGTCAGGCTACCCTCTCCCAATCACAGACCTGGCCCGATGATAAACCGTATGTCATTCTCGGCGGACTCACCATCGATCCCAACGTAACCCTGACGCTACTGCCGGGTGTGGATCTATACATGCACGCGGATGCGCCCATCCTTGTCAAAGGCCGCATCCAAAGTTTGGGACAAGCCGATAGTGCGCAACGCGTGCGCATACAAGGCGATCGTTTCGATGAACCCTATCGGAATCTGCCCGCAGCTTGGCCGGGAATCTTCATTCAGCCCGGATCTTCGAACAATTTGTTTCGATACACGATCATTCGACAAGCCTATCAAGCACTGGTCGCAGAACAAGGAGCCAACGCACCCAACCCGGTATTGAAATTGGAACAATGTGAAATTGATAACGCCTACGAGGCTGGATTGATCGGCATCAACAGTTCCATCTACGCCGAGAATTGTTTATTCAGCAATTGCGGTCAGAATGCGTTGCTGATCGGTGGCGGCAATTACCAATTCACGCATTGCACGCTGGCCAGTTATGCAAACCGCTACCTCGATCATCAAAAACCTGTACTCACCCTCACCAACTTCAACGGCAACACGGCAAATGCTTTGCAAGCCCAGTTCCGGAATTGCATATTCTGGGGTGAGAACGGCACCGTGGAAGATGAAGTATTGCTAGTCAAGAATCCAAACGCGCCTTATCAGGTTCATTTCCAAAACGCACTCTGGAAAATGCAATCGACAGTCAGCTTGGCCACCACCGATCAGGTGATCAACAATCAATTACCGCTTTTCGATTCGATCCAGTCGAGCCGGAATTACTACAATTTCCGCTTGAAGTCAGGTTCTCCTGCCATCAATAGCGGGATCGCAACCGGGTTGACGACCGATCTCGATGGTCGCCCTCGTTCCGTGGGTTTACCCGATCTGGGTTGTTACGAGAAACAATGACGAACCTTCCGGCTCCAAACTTGTTGTATAAAAAAACACATCCATGAAACTGTTGATCATGACGGTATTATCCTCCTTGCTACTGAGCGGTTCGATCTATGATTTTGAAGTCGAAGGACTGGACGGGAATGCCATCCGCTTTCAACAATTCAAAGGGAAAAAGATTCTGATCGTAAATACGGCCTCTCGCTGCGGACTCACCCCACAATATGAAGATTTGGAAAAACTCTATAAGTCCTATTCCAAAAATCTCGTGATCGTCGGGTTCCCGGCCAATAATTTCATGGGACAAGAACCCGGCAGCAACGCGGACATCAAGGCCTTCTGCCAAAAAAATTATGGCGTCACTTTTCCCATGGCCGAAAAGATCTCGGTCAAAGGCAACGACACACACCCCCTCTATAAATTTCTGAAAGAAGCCGCCGAAAAGAAAGGCATGGACAATCCCGTCACCTGGAACTTCGGCAAATTCCTATTGGATGAAAAAGGCGAATTGATCGCCACTTTCTCCCCACGCACCAACCCGATGGATGCGGAGATCACCAATTGGTTGAACAAATAGTTGGGAGATGGAAGATGGACGTTTGAGTTTGGAGTTTGAAAATTCAATCTCTTTCTTTACTCGCTTCCGTTTTTAATTGACGCATTGCCTCGACAAACGTTTTCACCACCTGCGCATATTCCTCGTCCGAAGTCGGCTCTCCGACCCCCTTGCCCTGCGCTTCCAAAAAGGCTACGGTATCTTTTAAGGTAGTAACGCCCACCACCCCGAGGGCAAATTTTAATTTATGGGCTACCTCGCCAATCGCCTTGCGATCGCGGTTTTTCAGCATTTCCTTCATTTCGGTGCAACTTTCGTCGACCGACTCGGCAAAGGACTGCAACATGGTCTGCACAAAACCCGGATTCCCATTCCCCACCCGATTCAAATAACTCAAATCGATGGCCAAGCCAACCGCTGTAGGGGTCGATATAGATAGACTTGGCTGAATGGCACACGTCTCCCCACTCAATACCCGAAGCATCACGGCACGCAACTGCTCACTGTCAAAGGGCTTCGACAAGGTATCATTCATGCCCGCTTCCAAATAGGAGCGGCGATCCGAATCAAACGCATTGGCCGACAAGGCCACAATCGGGATCGAGGCGATGGAGGAATCACTTAGCTGACGGATCACCCGCGTCGCCTGCACCCCATCCATCACCGGCATCTGCACATCCATCAAAACCAGATCATAGGTGGCCTGCCGCACTTTCTTCAATCCCTCGGCCCCATTCTCCGCCATCTCCAATTCAATGCCCCACTCGGCAGTCATCGCTTCCACCAAGAATCGATTCAAGGCTACATCCTCGACCAACAAAACCCGCTTGCCTATTAGATTGCCGGATTCAGTATTGTCATTCAAGGCCTGGGGAACTGTATCTGCTTCCAATACGGCTTCCAACGGCAAACACAAACTGAAACTGGAACCCGTACCCAGGGTGCTTTGCACACGAATGGCACCTCCCATCAAATTGGCGAGCTCTTTGCAAATGGTGAGTCCCAGTCCGGTACCCGCCCGCGGCGATTGTCCGCTCGAAGCAGCCTGAACAAACGGCTCAAAAATGCGATCGATCGATTCAGCATCGATGCCGATACCCGTGTCAATGATTTTAAAACAAAGTGTTTGATTATCTATGCAATGCACCTTCAGTTCAATCGAACCCTGATCGGTAAACTTAAGCGCATTGGATAGCAGATTGCCTATAATCTGCGAAATCCGGTTGATGTCGCCACGATAGCAATCGGACAATCCATCTTCAACATGGAGTTTTAATTCCAGCCCGCGCAAATTGGCCGGCTCCTGACAGAGATCCAGCAACGCCTGCATCCGTTCGCGCAAGGGAAACACCACCGGATGCAATTCCATTTTTCCGGAACCGATCTTTTCGATATCGAGTACTTCATTCACGATGGCCACCAGCGAACGGGCTGATTGTTGGAGCAATTGAATGTATTGAGATTGTCGTTCACTGAGTTCCGAACGCAGCAAGAGATCGGTGAGTCCGATGATGCCGTTCATGGGCGTGCGCAATTCATGACTCACGCGCGCCAAGAACGCTTCCTTGGCTTGTGCATTTTCCTCCGCTTCCTGTTTGGCACGTTGCAAAACAGCTTGGGCCTGTTTGATGGCCGTTACGTTCATCCCATATCCGATCACCAGATCTACTTGTCCTTGTTCATTCACTACGGGGAACATTCTTCGGTAGTAATTTTCTGTTTCTCCGGATGGATTGATCAACGATTCCTCCCATTCGGTTTGCACCTGCGTCTGAATGGCCTGATTGAAGGCAGCCCGTCGTTCCTGAAAGATCGAATAGGGTCGCTCGCGATAATCGCAATACTCTTCATCGTTTTTATTGATGATCCAGGCACGGAGTTCGGGATTTCGAATGCCTTGAGGGTTCACAAATAGATATCGATGTTCTTTATTAAATACGGCAATGTCAGCCGGGATGTTATTCAGGATCTGCTCATAGAATAAACGCTGCCGCTCAATCTCCGTTTGCCGCGTTTGACGATCGCGGATCTGCGTGATCTTGATCCCCATCACCGCAGCCAGTGTGGTCAACACCGAAAGATGTTTATCCTCGAAGAAATATTTATTCGGATGCTCGCTGTCGATGATGCCGATCACTTTACCCCGACTGAAAATGGGCACCGTGATCTCTGACCCTCTTGGAAACGTGTCTAGAATGTAACGGGGATCTTGGTTAACATCTCCCACTATTTCGGCCTTACCGGTTTGTGCCACCAGACCGATAATGCCAGTACCGACCGGCAACTCCAGATAATTTTCGATGACATTGCCTTCCGGTGCTTTCGGCCCCCAGGCAGCTCGCTGTTTCAAAACGCCGGATTCTTCATCCAACATATAGACTACGCATTCGATAAAGTCGAGTTGGGCAATGCAATTGCGGGTTAGATCCCACAGAATTTCCTCTTCTGTTTCCTTTTCATACAAGGAGGAGATGAAGTGATTGAGAACACGCTGCACGTCCAATTCCTCGCTGCCCAGCCGGGAAGAAAACTCCTGGTATACCCAGATATGAGCTTGAACTTGATCACCGTCAAAAATGGGCTGATAATCGCGCGACAAGAGGCGCCCATCCCGCATACGTACCACCTCTCCATGTATCGGCTCGGGGTGTGCATAGATCTGGTGCACCCGATCCATGAATTCCTCAGGCTGCATGAAAACATCCTTGAACCGGCTCACCAGCTCCTTTCCAGACTGTCCGATCATATCAGCCGGAGTCAACTCCGGATGCAACAAGGCGCAAAACTTCGGATTGGTGTATAAAACCACCCGATCGGGGGAAAGGACGATGATTCCCTGTTGCAGGGAGGACAAAATGGAAGATGGTAATACGGTCAGCATGCCTAACAAGGTTGAAATATACCACCTTAGCGAGCAAGTTCCCCAATGCGACCTGGGCTGCTTAAGACATGTATATATTATAAGTTTTTACACTTACTAATTAGAAATAATCTACGATTACATCATAAATGTAGTACGTAGATTTGCGTAATTTTTGTTGTAATTTCATTGGATGCAAAAAAAGATCCGCCTTTTTTTCGTGGACGACCACCGCATGATGATCGACATGTGGAGCGCCTTGCTGGGAAGCGACGCCCGGTTTGAGGTAGTTGGCTATGCGTTGGATGGCGAATCAGCCATAGAAAAGATCAAATTAGCACAGCCCCAGGTGGTTTTAATGGATATCACCTTGCCGGGGCAGTCCGGAATTGAAACCACCAAGCAGATCCGGGATCAAAATCCCGGTATTCGGGTCTTAGCCGTTTCCATGCACAGCAACACGCTGCTCATCAAGCAAATGTTGACGAACGGAGCCAATGGCTATGTATCCAAGACCTCCAGTTTTGAAGAGATGAGCAATGCCATCCAAACGGTGGCCAATGGACAACGATACATCAGCGACGACATCAAGGAATTGATCACAGCCCAGATGATCAATCCCGAACTGCAATCGGCCGCGGCCAAGATCAATCAGCTCACCAAACGTGAAATGCAGATCGTCGATATGCTCAAAGAAGGCCTGTCTTCCAAAGAGATCGCGGAACGTCTCTTAATCTCCAACCGCACCGTCGAAGTACACCGCTATAATATTTTCCGCAAACTGGACGTCACCAACATCGTTTCGTTGATCAAGTTGGTGAATGAGAATAGGTATTAACCAAACAGCTCCTTCACTTTCTCGTAGCGATAATTAAAAATATCGTTCAGCTTTTGCCGCACAAAAAGCATATTCGCTACGCGGCCGATGATTCCCAGCGGGATCTTGTAATGGATAAGGTCGGTCATCTCCACGCCCCCATCCACGGCCCGGAAATGATGCTGGTGATGCCACAAGGTATACGGACCAAAACGCTGCTCGTCAATAAAATATTTCCCTTCTACCACGTGCGTGATCTCGGTCATCCAATACAGCGGGATCCCCAACACCGGTGCCACCCGATACTCGATCAGCTGCCCCGCATACATCCGCTCGGGCCGATGCGCCGATAAAATATGAAATCCCATGCCCGAAGGCGTTATGGCGGCCAAATTACCCGGATCCGAAAAGAAATTCCAGGCCTTGGACAAACTAACCGGCAGGAATTGAACTCGATGTAAAGTATGCGACTGCATTGCGTAGGTTTAAATTACTTTCGCTTTATAACCTTCCACCATCTAAAAAGTTCATCGCATGTCGTCGCGCGACCGGCTGCTACAACAATTTGAAAAAACCTACCAATCGCTGAACGCCGAACAGCGTCAGGCGGTTGATGCCATTGAGGGACCAGTGATGGTCATTGCCGGACCGGGCACCGGAAAAACCCAGATCCTGGCCAGCCGCATCGGCAAGATCCTGCTCGAAACCGATGCCCAGCCCCAAAACATCCTCTGCCTCACCTTTACCGATGCCGGCGTAGTCGCAATGCGCGAACGCCTGATCCAATTCATCGGCAGCGACGCATACAAAGTCCACCTGCATACCTTTCACTCCTTCTGCCACACGGTCATTCAGGAAAACCTTCGCCACTTCAACAAGCGGGAACTGCAACCATTGACCGATCTCGAACGCATCCAGGTGCTGAAACAACTGATCGATCAGTTTCCTAAAAATCATCCCCTCAAACGTTACAAAGGCGATGTCTATTATGACATTGAGAATTTAACCAGTCTGTTCTCCGCCATCAAACGCGAAGGCTGGGAAATCGAATGGCTGCATCAACAGATCGACCGATACATCCAGGAGGTGATCCCAGAAACCGATGGCTTCTACAACAAACGCGAACGCAAAAAAGGCAATCATCAACTCACCGTAAAAGGCAAGGATGAAGTAGAGCGGATGGAAAAACTCAAATCCGCCATCGATTGCTTCCCCGTCTACCAATCCCTGCTCGATCAAAAACACCGGTACGATTTCGACGACATGATCCACTGGGTCATCCGGCTGTTCGAAACCGAACCCGATATCCTGCTCGGCTATCAAGAACAATTCCAATACATCCTGGTCGACGAATACCAAGACACCAGTGGCTCCCAAAACAAGATCGTGGAACTGCTCGTGAGCTACTGGCAGGATGAACCCAATCTCTTCGTGGTGGGCGACGACGACCAGAGCATTTACCGTTTTCAAGGCGCCAACCTCATGAACCTCCTAACGCTGGCCCATCGCTACGAAACACACCTGCGCCGCGTGGTGCTCACCAAGAATTACCGCAGTGTGCAACCGATTCTCGATGCAGCAAAAGGACTGATCGAACAGAACCAACAGCGACTCATCCACCAGTTCAACGACCTCACCAAAGACCTGATCGCCGATAAAAAAGAACTGAAAGGCGTTCACATTCTGCCCGAATTGCGCATCTACGAAAGTGAACTGGCCGAACAAGCGCACATCACCGCTTCCATTCAGGCACTCACCCAATCCGGTACAGCACCCGGCAAGATCGCCGTCATCTACCGCGAACACAAGCTCGGCGATGAGTTGATGAAATTCCTCCAGCAAGAAAACATCCCCTACTACGTGAAGCGTTCGGTCGACCTGCTACATGACCCATTCATCAACCAGATCCTCAATCTGCTTCGCTACGTGGCCGCCGAACAAGACAATCCCTACAGCGGCGAACCGCTATTGTTCGAGATCCTACACTATCCGTATTTCAATGTCCGCGCCCACAGCATCGCCCAACTCTGCTACGAGCTGGCCGAAATGCGCAACAAGAAAAAATCGGAGAACAGTCTGCGCGCGCACCTCAATGAGTTGGCCCAAAAACACGAAGGCAGTTTGTTCAGCGAGAACGAACAAACCGATCAATTGCTCCGACTCACACGCTTTCTGGAAGCAGCACAGAACAAGCTGTACGAAGAGAACCTGCATCGCTGGTTCGAATTCCTGATCAATGAGAGCGGCATCTTGCCTTGGGCCATGTTGCAGCCCGATAAAACCTGGCAGCTCCGTAAACTCAGCTGCTTGTTCGATTACCTTAAAGAAAGCACGCACCGTCAACCGCAGATCCGACTCGGCGAATGGATCCAGCAGATCGATCTGATGAAGGAGAACAAGATTCGTCTATCGCTGGTACAAACCACCGGAAAAGAAACGGGCGTGAACCTAATGACCTGTCACGGCAGCAAGGGACTTGAATTTGAACACGTATTTCTAATGGGTGCCCGAAACGATGTGTGGGAAGGCAAACGAGACAATGGCCGCGGATTCCGACTGCCTTCCACTGTTTTTGAAATGGAAACGGAGGTAGAAACCGTCGAGGAACTGCGTCGCTTGTTCTTCGTATCGATCACCCGAGCTGAGAAACATCTCTACATCTCCTATCCAAAACAAAAACACAATGGCAGTTTGCTCGAGCCCTCTCAATTCTTTGAAGAGGTCAAGAGCAGCTTGGAGCTGAAACCGCTGGAGATCCGTTTGAGCGAAGAAGAAGAAAATCGATTTGCCTCACTGCGATTCGGTTTGATCCGTAAGCCGGTGATCGATTCTTCGGAGCTGGATTGGGTCGACCAACAATTGAGCCGATTCAAGATGAATGTGACGGCGTTGAATAATTACCTCGATTGTCCGCTGAAATTCTATTACAACAACCTCATCCGGGTTCCGTCGGCCAAATCGGAAGCAGCTCAATTCGGAACGGCGGTGCACGACAGCCTCAGTGATTTCATCAACCACATGATGAATAACGGCCATCGCTATCCCGATCTGGATTTTCTGATCCAGCGATTCCGGTATCACCTGTACGACGGACGGGAGGTCTTCACGAAGGCCAGTTTGGCGCGCTTCCTGGAACACGGCGAGATCGTATTGCAGGCCTACTACGAGAAATATTACAATCCGGCACCCACCGACGATTATGTGGTTACGGAATATCCGCTCAGCGGCATTGAGGTGAACGGCATTCCGGTCAAGGGTTTCACCGACAAGATCCAATTCTGGAAGAACGACATCATCATTACCGATTTCAAGACCGGTAGCTATGCCAAAGCTCGAAGTCGCGGTGAATTTAACCGACCGGGTAGTGACAAGCACCCCGAAGGAGGAAACTATTGGCGCCAGGCGGTCTTCTATAAGATCCTGGTGAACAATTTACCCGGCAAGAACTGGAACGTGCTCGAAGCCTGCTTCGATTTTGTAGAGCCCAACGACAAAGGGGATTTCGATCGCGAACGCATCGAGATCCGGACCGAAGACCTTGAGTTTGTTACCAATCAGCTCACCGAGGTCTGGCAAAAGATCCAAAACCGCGAATTCCACACCGGCTGCGGCCAAGAAGATTGCACCTGGTGCAATTTTACCAAGGAACACAAACTGTACGCCTCGGTGATCGAGGAACAGGAGGAGGAGTAGAGTGTTTAGAGTTGAGGGTTGAGCGTTGAGGTTTTGGCGTTTGAGGTTGAATGTTTAGTCTCAGAGCTGATCAATAATTAACAAAGAACATTCAACCTCAACCCTCCACCCTCTACCCTCTACCCGTTACCTTTGCCCCCATGCGTCTGCATTCTTTTCTATTTTCTCTGGTCGTGACCGTGTTGGTGTTCGCGAGCACAGTGGTTCCTACAGGTTGCGCGAACATCATTCCGCCACAGGGCGGTCCGCGCGACACGATTCCCCCGGTGCTACTCAAAGCCAATCCCGCTGATCGTTCGGTCAGTGTGGCCAGCAACCGACTCGTATTCACTTTCGATGAATTCATAGAGATTCAAAATGCGCAACAAGAAGTAATCGTTTCACCGCTGCCGGCCGTTGCACCCACGATCGAAAGCAGATTGAAAGAGATCACGGTCCGTTTGCGCGATAGCTTACAACCCAACACAACCTATACGATCCAATTCGGCAATGCGATCAAGGATTACAACGAGGGGAATGTACTGAAGAACTTCACCACCACATTCTCTACCGGAACCAGGCTGGACTCTGGAGAACTGAAAGGGAAGCTGGTGTTGGCCGAGACAGGTAAGATCGACAGCACCTTGATCGTGGTGTTGCACCGCTCCTCGGATGATTCGGCCATCGTGAACCAGCGTCCGGCTTACATCACCCGACTCAACGGAGAAGGCGAGTTTCTGTTTCAACAACTACCCGATCGAGATTTTTATATGTATGCGCTGAAGGACGATGGCGGCATGCGGCGTTTAATAGGCAATGATGCCCGCGTGGCCTTTCTGGATTCAGCCGTACATCCCTCCGCGGATCCAACATCGATCACGCTCTACGCTTTCGACCTGAAAGAAAAGGAAACGACTCCGAGCGGCCCCGCTCCTTCCATGCCCACCCCCGGCATCAAAGGAAGACCCGGTGGTGCGGCAGCCGAAAAACGTTTGCGCTATGCCAACAACCTGAGTGAAGGGAAGCAGGACCTACTTCGCCCCTTCGAATTAACGGTGGATCAACCACTCATTCGATTTGATAGTTCGAAGATTCGGTTATATACAGACACCAGTTTCATTCCCGTAGCTAATTATTCGCTTACGATCGACAGCAATCGAAGAAAGCTTACGCTGCAAGTGAATTGGACCGAGGATAAGCTGTACAAATTGGTGGTCGATAAGGAATCATTGAAAGACACGCTGGATCGACAACTCCTGAAATCCGACACGATCTCTTTTACGACGCGGCGAAAAGCCGATTATGGAAAATTATCCATTCGGTTACGCAATGCAAACAACACGGTATCGGATGGATCCACTGCCAACCCCGTCCTGCAATTGGTATTGAATGAAACCATTGTCGCTTCGGCCCCCTTGGGAAGCGACGGCAGCTTCCGACGCGAACTGTTCCTGCCGGGCACTTACGAGATGCGGATCTTGTATGACCGAAATAAGAACGGTCGCTGGGA
>Ga0102919_1000244_pt1 | contig 13675 bp, 7 predicted proteins | sample Colrivmet1563A02_FD_78203 | JGI IMG/M metagenome (GOLD analysis project Ga0102919, IMG submission 78203) | Estuarine microbial communities from the Columbia River estuary - metaG 1563A-02 | ecosystem: Environmental > Aquatic > Marine > Intertidal zone > Estuary | place: USA: Columbia River... | reverse complement strand
CCACCATTTTTGAATTCGTAGTTACCTAGATAGATACCACCATACTGTTTCTGAATCTTATTATTTTCATTATACCATTCAATTCCTTCTGGTTCTATGTTTTCCCTAACCCATTTCTTATTTACCTTATCCCATACCGCTGTATATTTGGGTTGCTGACCAGTACGATTTCCATAGTTGAGTTGACGAATATCTTGTGATTCAGCATTTTCTAAAGAGCGTATTTGTTTGTGAAGTTCTGCAAGTTTTTCATAATTTTTTCCTAATGCTTCTAAACCCATATACTCATTCGTTAATGATTCTAGTTTAGTCATAGGTTTAGGAACATACTTTTCAATTTCAGAAATAGATGCAGCTTCCTTTTTAGCATCTTCTTCTGATAGATTTCCATAAGTTTTATAATAACTTTCTAAAATAGGTTGATATTTATCTATGTAGGATTGTCTAATTTTTTGATATTCTGGAGTATCTCTATACTTTTCAAGTAATCGATCCTTTATAGAATATAACTTTCTATAGTCATGATCAGCTCTATCAGTTATACCTCCACTGGTGTCTTTAGAATTCACACTATAAGTATAAGGACTTACTGATATAATACTTCTTTCTTCAATAGGTATATTAAGATCCGTGACAAATTTATAGTAGTCACTATTAAGCATAGGTTCTACTTTATCATTCATCAATGCTACTGATTCATTATATGCTCTGTCTCTATCATCTGGATACTTTAATAAGTTTCTTCCGTAGATATCTTTGAATATATTTATTTTTTGCTCATCTAAATTTTTACCTACTGGAAAAGGATTGTCACCAAGTGTTAAATCTTTTTTAACTCTCATGTTTCTTGTCATTTCTTCTCCTACATAAGGATTCATGACAAACCTTTGTAGATTCCAATGTTTATCTCCTTCAATATCTATATCAGGATATGGTGCATTTTCATTATCTCGTTGAGTACTGTATACATATCCTGTAACTGGATCAAATTGTATATGTTTTGGTAAAGGTTTATTACCAGAAAGGTTAACTCCATATTCTCCACTTTTTGCTAGAGTGTATGCTCTATATGCTGGACTTTCTGATAAGTTTTTATAACCTTCAATATTATAATAGTCTTTATAAGGATCTACATATTGTTTACCTTTCTGATATTTACCTAAAGGTATCTCCGTAACATACTGACCGGGGAATGTATAATCCATTCCTGGTAACATCATCTGACGATTACCTAAGTTATCTATACCCATTATAGGAAAAGGTACTTTATTCATAGTAATCTGATTACTAGGAATGATGTTCATTGGGTTGTGTCTGTCCGGACTATCTGGTAAATAACCAGTGTTTGTAATTTTTACTTTACGTTTTTTCATTATCGTGGAGAGTATAGATCTTTATTATTAGACAATTTAAACAACATTTTTACAGGTCCTGATACATTTCTCCACAAAAGTACGTGAGAAGTGTAATGTCTGAACTTCTTTCTTTCAAATGCTGACTTAGTATAATTTAAGTTATTCGGGTTTAAGAAACGTCTGAATCCATTTAGTTCTGTACTCCAGATCGGTTGTTGTACATTAGGGTATGTAAACTCTCCTCTGTCTCGAGTAATGTCCCAGAACTGGTTGAATCTATATTTCTGTTCTTCCTTAGAATAGATAACATCAATACTGTTAGGATTAATCTTAGGATACTGCATTGCTTTTACAGGATTGTTCTTAGGATTAAGATTAAGATTTAATACCCCGGATACCTGTTCAGTATTATGTACAATAGCGTGATCAAAGTTAAAATCTAAAACATGATATGTATCAATACCATCAATATCATATGTGTAACACTCTAGATTATATTCTATGTTTCTTAGTGTATTTACATTCTGTCCAGTTTGAGCAATGTATTCAACTTCAAAAGGATAATCTATACCATAGTAGTTTGCATAGAGATCTGTTCTTATATTGTGTCTCCATATACCACCTTTGTTATCAGCATCCGTTTGCGTAGTCAAGAAATAGTTTTTACTAGACAATCCTAGTTCAGGAATCCAGTCATGGAATGATATCCACATTTGATTCTTTGGATCGTAACTTATAGTCCAACTACAGTTTTCAAAGTATGCAGGATCTCCCAACTTTACTTGTAAAGCGTTATCTACCAAGAACATATTAGGACCAATAGACGGTGCATAGGTAACTGTATTAGTTATATCTCTTCTAACTCTATAGTCACGCTTAGAGAAATATAAAATCTGGTTTGTATTATCAAACACAGACTGACATCCAATACCTGCTACAGGATTATCTGTTAATTGAAAATCAGGAAAATCTATAGTCAACAAATAAGGTAGGTATCTATTAAACCACCAGCGCATAGCTGCTGCAGAAATCTCTTCTAAACCTTTATCAGTTATCGCAAACACTTTACCTTGAGATTGACTCATGTAGTAAATACCTGTAGGAGTATTTGTGATAGACAGTCTATTCTGACAAGCACCATGTTGAAACTCTTTATCTGAGTTAGATAAGAACTGCATAGGTTGTGAGAATAAACCACCATCTCCAATAGTAAGTTTTGTTCCAGAGGATGTTTCTAAAGTATCAACGCCTAAGAATTGTGCAGGAGAATCATTCTCAAAAAGAATAAGAGCTCCGTTTCTACCAATAGGTTTAACAGCTGTAACTCTAGAAGAAAAGTCTTTATAGTTATGGGCAAGAAATACTTTCCAGTTATCTTTTACTGCTTCATCTTGTTGCGGTAGAGAATAGATAATTCTATTATTGTATTTCACGTAACAAGTCTCTGCAGAGAATGGATCATAGTATCTAGGTTGCATTGCTCCCCAAGAGATAAAGTTATTAAATACTCTCGAGTTACTTAATGATATATCATACTTAAAGTAGTTTCCTGATTTAATAATATCAGGAGCAAATAGTAATCTAAGATCTGTATACTCATGTGGATCATAGTGTCTTTCCGCAGCAGCATTTCCCCAGTCTCTGTAATCAACATTAATCTCAGACTCTACAAAGAAATCTCTAACACCTGATTGGAATAAATAGAAGTATGCATCTTTCTTAGAAAACTTTAGAATGCCTGCAATTTTATTAATTGCATTTCTGACTGCTTGAAATGGTCTAAATCCTCCAAATGAATCTTCATTACCATCACTAAAGAAATTATTTATAGACTGGATAGGATCATTATCTAAATTAAAATTGTTAGATGGTAGATCATCTAGCAAATGTCTAAACTGTAAGGATGCTAGTTTAGAAAAGAATCCACTAACAAACTGAGCAGTATCAAACTTAGTAAAGTCTGCCCAGTATCTTGGATTAGTAATCATTGATCTGTATCTGTAGTCAAACTCAGTACCATCAGGTTGATCCATTAACCAATCATAGAAATAAAAGAATGTATTCTTTTCAGTATATCTTCCAATGTATACATCTCCTCCATATATAATAGGAGTTTCTTTAACAAGAGGTCTTGTTATGTCTGTTGTAATAGTTGTAGGCGATGATAGTTTGAGAGTACAACCTGTTGTAATCTGACGAATAGAATTCATCTGACCATACTGATTACGAATTCTTATTTTAAGACCAGCATAATAAGAGTGAGTAGTTGTATTAAATGAGTCAAAGTGATATTTACTTGAACTACCTATCAAGTTATTACTTATTGCTGTTGACACAGTTTGTAAACTATTATCAGTACCTTGAGGATCATTCACATCTAAAGACGTATTTAATACCACAGTGTTACCTCTAAACAAATTGTTCATTGACTCATTAGCAATACTCTGAAACTGATTAGATAAATATCCAGAATTTTTAATATATCGACGACTATTAGAGAAAGAATTTACATTGCCTTTTTTATGTTTAAACATGGATGCGTGAGAAATATATCTTAATGCATACTGCCTAAACGGAGTAAACTTTAAAATGATATCTAACATGTCATCAGTTCCCTGAGTCATATAGTTTGCATATGTTAATATACCCGCAGGTATTCTTAAAGCAATTGGTAACTGAGACGAAAGACCTTCTGAATAACTTGTTTTTAAAGCACTACCTATTCCACCATTAACTGCAGAAAGTGAACCATTTAAACCTTGAAGAGCTGCCATATAAGTTTCTGTAGCAGCACCTGTGTAACCTGTTACAGCTTGTGGTATAACTTCAAATACTCCTCCCGTAGACCCCCATAAAGTTCTTGTAGCAGTTTGAGCTGCTTGTAAACCAATGGAAGTAGAGGTTATTGCTAGTGGTATAGATGCAATACCAGCGTTAAATGGTGTTGGTGGATCTATTGATCTTGTTTCTTTACCTCGCATACCTACTGCAGCAACACCAATACCAACAGTAGCTGCAACAAAGAATGCAAGATTTGTAGGGAGCTTGTGTTTTGGGTGACCCGGAACCGGTTCAAAATTACCAGTGATATTTCCACTATTACCAACCTCACCATACAATTTTAATTCTTGTGCAGATAAGAAAGGATATTTAAAGGAAGTATCCGGAGAATGAAATGTAAATAAATCTTTTCTATAATCCTTTAACCAATATTGTGGACGATTCCATGTTCCATTAGATAACTGTTCTTCATCTTGCCATGTTAAACTTGTTAGAGAAGAGTCTTGTCCGCGATAGTTATATGGATAGTTTTGATAGTATATATTCTGACCATCAGGATCCTTATAGGATCGCATGTTATTAATAATACCTTTTGCAATAACAGTTTTATTTCCTTCTCTAGAACTTCTAAGAATTTCATATCCTACAATTCCTGGAATAGGAGTTCCGTCATTATATCTAGGTACCGATATATTTCCAAATGATACACCTAGTATACGAATTGCTTTTGGCGTATTACCATCAACACGTACTCTAGAGAACAGATCATTACCATTTGAATCTTGTCTTGTAATATTAACTATATCAGAAGGCATCTTATGATGTCTGATAGGTTTACCACATAAATTAAATTGTTCTTCACCCGGTACATTTGCATTCCAGATATCAGGTCTATTATTAGGATACATTTCTGTGGACTCCCAATAACCCATTTTACCTTTTGCTAAAACTTTACCATTTACAACAGCTGAACCATCAGAAATATTAGTATAGGATGTAACATATGCTGTATTAACCATTTCCCAATATTTAGGTTGAACATAAGTTCCTCCTTGATCTTCAGTTTGTTGAAACTCAACATCATCCGGACCATATAATCCAGATGGAATATAATCAGTACCATCAGGATTTATCTCTCTACCTACTTCTTTTGCTCTTCCGGGAATATGATACGAACTTGATTTCTCTCCCGTATTGTAAACAAAACGAATCCAGAAAGCATATTGCTCATCTCTCATATAACCAGTAATGTTACCACCTTTTCTATAGTAGTCAACATTATATTCCGTCATTACCCAACTAGTTTCTATTTGATTAGCTAACGGTTGATAGTTAAAATCAAATTTTGTTGAAGGTCCGGTTCTCAACATATAGTTATTATTCCTATAGATAGCTTCAGACTTTTCATAAGCTGGAGATCTTAAAGGAACAATATCAACAGGAACTGTTGGAAGCGCTTCGTTTATATAATCAAGATATACTGTAACACTATTCTGAGTATTATAGTAACCAATTCTTTTTGCACTTGTTTGTTGATTTACAGTTCTTACAACGACTAATTCAAATTCATCAAATACACGCTGATCCAAATTACTAATTGTAATTTCTAAAGCACCGGATAAATCATTATGTGCAAATAAAGCTTGAACAGCGCTAGGATTAAAATAGTCTGTAACTCTTTGACCATTGACGCTATATGCAACAACAGCATAGTAAGAACCGTTTTGTAATGTTCCTCCTGATGCACCTTTTTGTATTTCAATGCAAGGAACACTCATGTGTTTAGCCAATCTAAGTAACTCTGGATCTACACGCAACGGATAAATAGGTTGACAGTCTATGCATTCTGTAGGATCAACATCCTCACAATAATAAGGTACACCGGGCCATGGTTGTTCGTATGGTGCAAAATCTAAGTTACCAATATTTAATGTTCTATCAGGATTTAAATTATCCGCCCAATATACTTGATAACTACAATCAAAATTCTTTTTAGCAACTCCTATAATAAGATTGCTCTTTTTAAAATTTAAGACAGCGTCGTTTACTATAGTATAATACTGACAAGCGTTTTCAATAAACAAACCTATCTCGCAATGATTATCATCTGTTGAAAAGATTACCCAATAATCTTCAGTTAGATTGATACCTCCAATAATTGTATAAGGTGCTTGAGTACAAATGATATTAGCAGTCTCGTTACCAAGCATACCAATGTCTCCACCTACTGTAAAGTTTGTAGCATTACGCGCATGCGACCATGTTCCTTCCGGATAGAAAACATCATCATAATCTTTAATAAGACCTTTATTAAATGTTTCTGTTTCTACACCGCTTGTAGACTGAGCATTTTGTTTAGCCATAATTAAACTACATTGTTTATATTAAACTGAGTTGGATGAAAGTAAGACTTGAACATATCATAGTACTTAGAGTACATTGCTTTTCTGTTCATCGCCCATACTTTCTGCATCTCAGAGAAGTTCGGAGTATTTACAATTGACAATGCATTGTTTCTAGCTCCTCTTAATTCACCATTCACTAACTGCAACTGATTAGCTACAGACATGTTACCATCCATGATTTGATTCTCTAATATTCTTTTCTTAAGTGCGTATTCATAATACTCATTAAGCATAGGATGATCAGGTACTAATAACTCACCGTTCTCATCCTCTAGATTACCTTGGTAATTTATATAAAGATTCCCGGTATCAAGATTTGTGAATACAAAACCATCTTTGATATAACCTTCATCTCTTCCTTTATAGTTAAGATTAGGACAATCGCAGTCAATCATATACGCATTTTTAAAACGCAATGGTGTCTTTAAATCATAGGTTCTTGTCTCTGTTCCAATCACTTGTATAAGTTGATAGTTATCACCACACTTTGTTAAGCATGTTTGCTCAGGTGGCAATGTAGTACCGTCACATAAAGTTGACTCAACCCATGGTCTGTAATCAGGACTAACCGCTTGAATGTTAGTACCTTGTGGTACAGGATTAGTAACACTGTATGTACCACAAATCAAAGCAAAGTTCATTACATTAAAATCATCTGGGAGTCTAGCGCTGCCATGATTGATTTCTAGAACTTTTTCTTTTGTCATTTGCACACGCAAACCCAAATCATAGTTGACTTTCAACGCAATCTTAATAAGTTGTGCTGGTTCAATAGAACCTTCAGTAGCTAAACTTCTTAGATCTGTTTTGACATCTTCTAAAAGAGAATCAAAAGTTCTGTATTTAAGTGTATAGTTGTAATTCATAATTATGATCTAAGTAGACTTTGTTTATCTGCAGGAGCGGGATCTGTATTAATCTGAGATGAACGTAAGAAATCATTGATTACCATTTGTTCAATCTGTGCAAATAACTCACCTGGTATATTTAATAATTGATTCTGTGCTGGTGCGCATGGATCACTACAAGTAAATCCATTTAGGATGCCTTCAAAAATAGCATCGACAGCAACACCTTCCCAACTAACGTTTGGTAGGTATAGGTATCCATTAAGAATCCAGTAATACTTCTTAGTATTATATTTTGCACCGGATGTCTTTCTTAAAGATGTAAATAACTGTGGACTAGTTCTATAAACTTCTACAGAATTATCAAGAGAAGCTACAGTTCTAATCAATGGTCCATTAGAGCCTTCTATGATTGACGGTAACTTTTCTTTAGATCGTTTGATAACAACCCCTGACTTTATATCACAACATGCTTCTACCGTATCTACTTCAATAAGTTCAAGACAAGGTATTCTATTGTAAAGAGAGTTAAACTTAGCTTGCATAGATTGTCCATCTTGTTTCTTGATAAACATCTTTGCGTACTTTATTATATTACTGTAGATTAATCTATCAGTAATAAAAGAGTCTGCATCAACGGCTTTTATTCCATTACGAACTCTAGATATAGCTTCAGAGATTGTATTCATTATTCAAATTCATTATATGTTTCAGAAATAGGTATATTGGGTCTAGACTTTTGTTTATGAAAACTTGATACGTATTGTCTACCATCAATCTGCACGTAAGTTTTCCACATCTCTGGAAACTTTTCTGCAACAAGTCTTTTAAACAATCTCTCTGGTTTAAACATCCACAAACCATTATCCTCTATTTTATATTTAGCTTTAACGTTTGTATAGAATATTTTTCCAACTTCACCATCTGTAACCCAATTCTTATGGAGAATCTTTTGTCCATACTTTATTGATTTACCAAAGTCAATGTTATCAGCTTTTGTAATCTTGCAGCTACCAATGAACAAGCAACCTATACCTTGTGATAGATCTACACCAGCTCTTGTATTTATTATTGTATCGATCACTTTCTCTCTGTTAAACTTTCTTATGATATCAATCAACTCCTTCTTCTTATAGCTTTTAAACTTAGGATATTTTTCTATCAGAGCTTTAAAGAAATCATTATCATGTATGTTCTTTCTTGGTTCTCTATACCTAGGTTTATTAAGATCCGGTTTTCTAAAATTGTCCATAATCCTTATTATAATTTACAAAATTTATTTGATGTTTGAAAGATACAAAGCATTTAAGTATCAACCAAATAGAAAAACCCCTGATCTTTACCAGGGGTCTTTCCGGAGTTAGTCGCACTAAACCAACAAACGTGGACTATTTATAATGTTGTTACAACAATGATTGCACTTTCAGATTGGTTTGCAGAATCACAGTTCGTGGTTACTTTGATATAATAAGTTGAAAGAGAAGTAAGATTAGCAATAGTATAAGATGTAGTAGTTAAGTTCTGGACCACTTGTCCAGATGCAAATGTAGGTTCTGAGGAAACATATAATGTATAGGTAGATCCTAATTCTAGTGTAGATTCCCATGCAATCACCATAGCTGTAGCACCTAAATAACTTAAGTGTAGATTTACAGGAGGTGGACAGGTATCATCATAAACTGTAGGATTTAATGATAACATCTGTAATGCTGACTCCAATGTTGCATTTGCAGGTAATGTCATTTCTGGAATAGATGCACCTTGACCAAAGTTATAGATCCCGTAGTTTCTGTGACGAACACAAGTATCTAGAATTGTTTGAGAACAAGGTGACGGATCCGGAAACAATGGATCAGGAGGACACTGTGGTACAAATGGAACAATGACTGGAGTGTCTTTGCATCCGCAAGTGTTACTAGAAGTGTTACAAGTTGAACAAGCCATATTTATATTTTTAAGAAGTTGCTACAGTAACAAAATCACATGCTTTAATATAATTTCCTATCTGAACCGCAAACTTAAGTTTGTAATCAGTAGCAGCAGTTAAACCTGTAAAGCTTGCTGTAATAGGATCCAGCGCACTATTAGTATAGATTAGAGGAGCTTGTACTTGAGTAGTTCCTGTAGAATCATATATGTAAACATACAATGTTGTAGTTAATGGTGATGATACAGTAGCAGAAGGATTAACCAAAGACACATCTATCTGAGATGTGGTCGTTGCAAATGTCCACTGGAATCCATCAGGATCATTATTTTCAGGACACATCCGTATATTTTCGTAGTTGTATGTTACAGTTGAATTACATGTAATATTAGATGAGATATTCTCAGCACATACCGACATAGACATATTGAGATTAGTCCAGTCAACAATAGTACTTGAACTCAAATCAATAGTTATAGTAGATCCAAGATTAGCAATAGGATCAACACTAGTTTGATAAGTGTTTCCGTAAAGATCTTGAATTGTGAAGTTATTACCTGTAGAACAACTCGTAAATCCTGTAGGTACAGATCCTGTAAATCCTACAGTCAATGTTCTACCAGACAAACTAATGCTAGTCAAACTAATACTAACAGCACTACAAATAACAGAATCGTTACAGCAGTTTGTTTGAATATTAGATACAGCTGTTCTCAAATCACATATAGTCAACCACATGTTATTGATTGCATCTGCTACAGTGTCGTATGATCCTGATTGTACCCAACCGCTAATCAATCCCATTTGTGTATTAGGATTAGCTAAACTAGCGGATGAATCTAAATTAGCACACTGTTTGTTAATTGCTGCTGCTAACTCAGATGGTAACCCTGTTGCTGTACGAAGTTCACAAAATGCTGTTTCTAAAGTACTAGCAAAAGATGTAATCGGAATGTTAGTATTAGGCGTCAAACAACTTGATGCTACACTTGGTGTAGGTACTACAAAAGATGCAAACTGTGCTTGTAATGCTGCAATTTGAGCACTGTGTGTCTCAACAGTAGTCTGTAATGCATTAACTTGATTAGACAATAAACAAACCTTACTACCAATAGCTACTGCATAATCTGCAATATTCATTGTAGTTACTGTGTTTCCATATTGATCTTGATATTGAAAACAAGATGCAATAGTAACAACACAGTCTGGACAGTCACCTGTAGCTCCAGAAGGAGTTACGGTACTACCGCCTGTAGGTGTAGAAGAGCTACAACAGTTATTTAGTTCACAAAGCTTATCAATTATAAATTGAATCAGATCATGAAAGTTTTCTGGTTTAGGACAGATTGGATCAAAACAACTAAGATCAAATCCTGACAATGCAGTTTGATCTAACAAGTCACCTAATTCAACAGCCATCTTATAAACTACATCACTAACAGTATCACCTTTATAAAGATTGATATGTGGTAAATCTGCACCTTGCCAGACAACACAGTTGCTAGAAATAGGATTGCAGTTCTGCTGATTATTTGAAGGATTTAGTGGTAACATCTTATATATAATTTACGTTATTTTTCTTTACTTTCAAAATTAAAAATTTGTAGGTGCTGGTAAAGATTGATCTGGTTCTGGACATGGTTCAGGAACTGGATCGATAATAGGAACAGTACAGTTATTTGGATCGTATATTTTACTGTAGTCACAAAGGAGTTTTTTAATAGTAGCTTTCTGAAGATCAACTGTACTACACTCAGAATCAATACCAAACTTTATATTCTTAAAGATATCCCAATAAGCATTTGCAAACTTGATGTTTGCATCAATTTCATTTTGAATCTGAAGAACCTGTGTAAAATCTTCATAGTATATAGGTTCAACTTTAGGATATACAGGTTCGGGTAATGGTAAACAATCTAAACAAGTATCACAAGATCCTGTAACAACCCACCCTTGAGTTACATTAGAACAATCTGTATATTCTTTTACATGCCAGCATTTATCTGAACCTTCTAGTTTTATAACAGTGTCCATGTAAACATCAAAACTACTATCTACTACTATAGTATCTAGTCTATTCTCACAGTTCTCTAACAGTACACAAGATGTTTGATAGCAATTATCATTGCTTCCATCATTCTCTTCGATGATTGTGATAGATGCAAATGGTAATGCTCCTACTGTACTAGATAAACATTCTGGACATGTTTCTAACGGATCTGGTGGACAAATACCACGAGTCCAATAGTATCCAGAAAATCCTAACTCATTAATAGTAATAAACTTACTACCTGTTGCAAATTCAACATCATAGTTAGAATCATAAGTGTCTGTACCTATGTAGACATATATTTTTTCTGTCGAACATGATTCCGACAGAACTAGGCAATAGAAGGTAGATTGAATCTCTGGCATTATTTTATACATTGATATTGCAAGCAGCACTCACAATCTTTATAAGATTCGGTGACTTCTACAGCAACGGTGTTAAATACATCATCTAGTTCTAAGGATACTTCCCAACAGATGTTAGGATATCCAGTAATAGTTATTGATTTACCAACTTGTTCAGATAATGTCTGAGTGTTAGAATAAATCACAGTATTAGGATTAGCGCAGTTTGTAAGCTTGTATACTTTTGGTAAACACTCTTGACAAGATAAGAACGCTTCTACAACTTGTACATCACTTGCTAATAAAGGATCACAGTTTAAGACTTGTTCGTTTCTAATAACGTAACATCCTGAAATAGCTGATCCATTTACAATTAATGTCACACTATATATGTCTACATATTCAGAAAGATCTTGACCTGTACAATAAAGAGGAGTTAAAAGATCATCACAATTATATACCTTATAAATCTTAACGCAGTCAAAACAAGTTTCTAGTGGCGGATTAGTTGTATCCTTTTGAGTAGGTATCTCTAAAGTAGTAGCTTCACTAACTTGCCAACAACCCGTATCGTCAGAAAGAACTTTACCTACATAATCTCCAATAGTGGGATTAGTGTTTGCATCTGTATATTCTATATTAAACTGATCTGTACAATCTTCCAATCTAAAAGAGCAATCTACTTTATCTACAACATCTGTTAATGAGCAACTAGGTACGCCATTACATAAGTCAAGTTCATAACCCGCTGGACAAGTCCATGTACCTCCATCATAAACAGTTACGTTTCGGTAGTCAGCTGTTGAAAAAATAGTCACTGCTTGTAGTTCCGCAAACATTGCTGAGTATCCAGCAGTTCCTGCAGCAGAACAGTTAAGAGTCATAACAGTATTATTACCGTTAGCAGCTGTATAACTATCCGCTGTAAATACATCTACTACAAACTTATTTATAAAGTCTTGTAGTGGTATATCATAGATCTCTGCACCGAATCCAAAGTTACCACCTAAGTCAGCACCTTTTACTCTAACAGTATGCGTTCCAGCAGGAAGTGTTACAGGAATAACAAACCATCTTTTAAAAGTATATTGTGCACCAGATGATGTATTATATACTTGAAAAACATTTGTATAAGATCCATTATTATCAAAATCAATATCTAAAGCTACAATATTATCACCAGCAATACCGATAAGATATTCTTTCTCTTGTATAAGTGTAATACACTTTGTAAAACTTAACCAAGGAAATGCAGGATCATCTGGACCTGTATAGGTAACTGTAGAATCACTATTTTTCCATTGATTACTAGAGTATTGAACTGATGGCCAACCAGATGCTGAGATATTATTTAATGATAATCTTGCTGTACTATTACCAATTGTACAAGCTGGATCTGATGGGTTTGTAGGATTTGCATATGTTGCAACACCACCCCACATCTTATTTCGTGCTCTTTTCCAAACATCACCTGTTATACTATTTGTAGCACCTTGAATATCCCCACCTGCAGCAACAAGTGGAATTATTAATTTAGAAGGTGTGAAGTCAGCATTTTTATAAAAGTAAGGAGCTGTGTTAGTTGATTGCAATGCTCCATTAGGATTTGGATAACTTGCTGGAAACAATGCTACTGGTAAATCTGTTAATGCTAGAGATGGAAATAATTGTAAACCTTGATCTCCATATGAGATCACACTATCAAATTCTAGTGTATAAGGATCTCCTCCAACATTTGTAGCTTCAGCTGTAATTGTTGCAGTACAGTTATTTGTAATCTCATCATATGTATATCCAGGAGGACAACCACATTCTATCGATGCTGCTAGTATATAAGAAAAAATATTAAATCCAAATTCATCGTCCTGTGTGATTGGTATAAAGGTTACACCAGAATCTGTGGATTTTAAAATTCTAGATGAACTTATACCAGCATCAAACTGTAAAGCAAAACCTTCTGTTTCT
>Ga0102919_1000227_pt1 | contig 14209 bp, 36 predicted proteins | sample Colrivmet1563A02_FD_78203 | JGI IMG/M metagenome (GOLD analysis project Ga0102919, IMG submission 78203) | Estuarine microbial communities from the Columbia River estuary - metaG 1563A-02 | ecosystem: Environmental > Aquatic > Marine > Intertidal zone > Estuary | place: USA: Columbia River... | reverse complement strand
TTTAAAGCCAGTCGTAGGATATTTATCAGTTATGCTTTCTGCTTGTCTAATAATTGACATTGGATCCTCAGATATGTTAGAGTAAACAACAATCTTGTCCCCAAGCACCTTCTTTTCCATAATATCTCCTAACTAAACCAATTTGGCATTGAATACTTTGTTCCAGAAACAACCTCTTTTGCATAATGAGAAAAAAGATTTGTAGATGGAAAAACTAAGAACTCATCCTTCTTTGGCTTTACTTCCAAATTGATATATGGGAAAAATATCTCTCCCCCAGTATAGTCATCGTTAATATAGTATACAGTAGACACCTGTCTTGGATAAGCCCTGGAGGCATCTGTGTGTACCTTGAAAAAATCACCGACTTCGTACTTTAAAAGAGCCCAGCCTTCTCCCTCTAAATCAAAATAGCCATAACTTTTTTCATAATCTCTTAAGCATAGGCCTATTGCATTGTCTGCTGCAGATCTAAGTGTAGATAGCGCATCTGCAATCTCTACGTCTTTACCTACCCCATTTAAACCAATTACAGAACCTCTTCTTAGTTCTGGCATTACAGAAGCAACATGCCCATTGCCTCTTCCAGTTGTCATTGGCATCCAAGAAAGTTTTCCAGTTTCAGCAATCGCAGATATTTTTAAGACATACTCGATTGATTCTGGCATTAATCCAGAGTAACCTACAACACCTGGGAAATATTCAACTTTATTCATTACTTAGCCATGTAGAAGTTGTGTACAAGGATGTCTGATGCAAAATACATATCCTTAACTTCTGTATCAATTGAAACAACATTAATCAAATCACTGACATAGTCAATAGAGTCTACTCTTACAGTATCCCCCTCGCTATCGACAATGTAATCTCCAACAACTACATTTTCCATAGATGCAAATCTCCAAACGTCATCTCTTTTTATAAACATAATATGCTCATATGTAACATTTAACTTGTTATTAAGAACATAATATCCTGGGTTTGTTAGTTTTTGAATATTTGTGACAGTTGTAGTAGTAAATACTGAATCATCTATATTATTTGAAGTCCATGAATCGAGAATTGTTGGGTATTCTTCATCTGGCAAAGATGACACATTAAGAGAAAGAAGTTCATCTCCGATTACTAGATCTTCAATATTCTTATATGTTCTATCTGAAAGAAGAATAGGAGTTCCATAAGCCAAACATCCATATCCCCCACCTGTTGCAATTGTATTGATTGTGTTAATGGTGTCAATTGTATTGATAGTATTAATTGTATTGATAGTGTTAATTGTATTAATAGTATCAATTGTATTAATAGTGTTAATCGTTGGACATGAATCAATACAGTAGTAGGCTGTTCCAGTTTGCTGTCCAGAACAATTAAGTACTTTTACTCTAACTGCATATCCACAACACTCTGCACGGTATGCAGTTCCTGATGGGATTTCATCTGACAAACATACATTTATTGTGTTAATAGTGTTAATAGTGTTAATAGTGTTAATAGTGTTAATTGTATTGATTGTATTAATTACATCTGTACACTGGCATAGTCCATTAAGACCAATTGTTCCATCACAGCCATCTGGACCTACGCAAGCACTTCCGATATTGCCAGTATTGATCGTATTAATAGTTGCAATAGTTGTTGCACCTGGGCAGTTACCTGGGAATCCAGATGAAGCAACACTATAGCCAAGTGACGGACAATACGTTAATGATGGAACTCCACAGAATGTTCTGCCCATGTTTCTTGGTGGACAAGAACTTGCAGTACATGGATCATACTGATACTGCATCCAGGTTCCATATCCATCTGAACCCACATCTACGCAATATCCCGCATCGTCATCTTGACAACATGGCTGCGGTCCAGTGTTGATTGTTGCAATGCTTGTATTAATAACATCAATAACAGTACCCACATTGATAACTGCAATTGTGTCAATAACAGATATTGTATTAATTACGGGAGCCACATAGTTGTAATATGAAAAACTAACAGAGGTTTCATAGTCTACTTGTGTGCCACTTACTGGACTCTGAGAGAATGTTTTTGAGTTATCTGACTGCGTACTTGTATCTGATGATGAAGAACTTCCTACTACTAGCCCTGCTGCAGTAATTGTTAACTCTGCTTCTGTTTTTGACAAACCAACTAAAGATGGTACTGATACCATACCTTTTCCAAATAGCCCTAGTGTGGTCAGCATTTTTAAACCTTACGCTATCAAATCGCCAACAAGTATCCAGGTGTTCTCTTCTAATTTAATAAGTGTTGCTCCTGAGTATCTTGCTGCAATCTTCTTATTAGAATTCTTGCTTTGAATAGTTACCCCGTCAGCACCAGAAATTGATGTGATACCAACACCGTAACGAATAATATCAAGTCTTTGACCAATAACAAATGGCGTTGTGCTATTTGCTGGAACAACAATAGTATTTGCAGTATCAGAATTTGCAATAATAGTACGACCAGCATCCTCTAAGACAATTGTATATGTTGCTGTATTTGTTTTTGAAAGAAGAGGTGTCGAGTCAGAATAAGATCTCCAGTTGGTCCCATCAAAATACTGAATTTGATTTATTGGTAAGCCTGCTGCATCATTTCTAACAAAACAAACAATGCCTTTTTTATTTTCTGATGAAATACCATTAAAGATTAAATCTCTTGCTGCTGGATTTAAGAAATTATTAACTCCAGCCTTTGCTTTTACTACAGAATCAAAAGTTACTGCTGTAGAAAAATTTTGATCTGCTGACCAAGTATATGCTGCTCCAGTATTAACTGCTCCAGCAATTGGATGCCATTTATCTGTGGCTGAACTATAAATATATGCTACCTTAGATTGTGAATCAATAGACTTTGGCATTATGCACCAACCTTTACGAATGAAGTAGTAGAAGAATCATAAACCCACATTTCAAGTGGAGAAGTTCCTTTTTTAATCCAAATCAAACCATTGACAAGACCTGTAGTTGGCTCTGTTGTTTGATACTGCGAAGTTGCAAACTGAACTCCTGTTCCTCCAGTGACATCTGAGTCTACCCAAATCATTCCATCAATAATTGAGGATGGTTCATTTGATGCATATGTGCTTCCAATTCCTTTTGCGTTAATTGCAGCAATATCTGTCTTAATATCCTTAATATGACCTACAAGGGATGGCCTAACAATATCTGCCTCTGTTGCTGGAGGAGTTTTTGATCCATAATGATAAATACGAAGAGCCCCTTGAATATCGGCAGCCTCGTCCATTCCAGGAACCTTGGTATTAAATACACCAGTTCCATTATCTGTGTTGTCTATGTTTTTATTTGCCATTTATTTTCACCTTTTCGATTATACCACAGTAATCAGAATATGAACCTTACGGGTATCGGATATCTGAGACCATGCCCCTCCTGAAAATTCTGCTGCCTTTATAGTAATTGGAAGAGTTAGGGTATCGTTGGTTACGGTTACTGCTCCAATAGATATAGAAGATGCAATAGGGTTGTTTCCAACAATGCTATGCTGTATATTAAAATTTGCAGCAGTTAAGTTTTGATTGCTTGTAAGAGATGCAATTTTTTGAACATTAAAAGTAATTGTCTTTGATCCTGCAGAAAAAACAACATCTAAATTTTCTGAATAAATTGCGGGATTAACCTTGAGCCTTGAAACCCACTTATTGCCTCCAGGCTCTGAAACATACTCATACATATAAGTATATTCACTATCTGCTTTAGATATGTTTATTGCCCAGTCTCCAATATTTGGAACTTTGCTTCCTAGAGCGCCAGAGTTATTTGGGTTTTGATTTGAAGAAAAAATCTTGCTTCCTCTTACCCCTTCTGGACCAAAATCAACATCCAGATTTACTATATCTGGACCACCAATTACGGTAACTGTATCTGTAGATAAAAGTAGTTCTGCCATTTTACGCTCCAGTTACATCTGCTGTTACAGTTACTGTTCCAGTTAAAAGTGTATAAATTTTTGTGGGGCTTTGAGAAATTTGAATATCGTATACGTACTCTGTTCCAGCAGTCAGAGTTCTTCCAGTAGCGGGAAGAATAGAGCATGTTATATAATTATTATTTGAAGCAATATTTGCTGTTGCTGCAACTGTAAAAGATGGATTTTCTCCACGGGATGTGCTAATAGTAAAAGTTGCACCATAGTTTAGAAGTGAAAAAATAGCACCAGAAGAGTCTTTAGGGTATATGTTAAATTCATAGGTGTCACCCTTATAGTAGTTAATATTATATGTACCTGGAAATGCCATAGTTCCTCCTGATTAATTATACCATGCTAGAACGTTGAAATATAGATTGATTTTAAGACTGCCATGGAATCTAGGTCTGCTCTCAATTGTGGAACTATCCCACTTGACTTATCTACTGTATCGTCCAAATATAAAAGATGAGTTGTAGACAGTTCATAGTCATACTGGTATTTAAGATTTGCTACAAAACTTGTAATAGACTTTCCAGTATCTGGGAAATATGATCTAGCCCAAACCTCAGTATTATTTCCATATGTGGAAAGATCAAAGTTGTATGTAATTCTAAGTTGTGATCCAATTTCAAGATGTTTTAGGTTCACTCTTCGTGTTTCTGGGTTGTAGAGACTAATTCCATCTTTTGGTAAATATTTTTCATTTGTTCCTCTACCAAGAGCATCGACATAAACGTCAACCCACCCATCATCTCCTCTTGTTGCTCCAAGTGAAAAATTTATTAAGTTTCGATTATCATAATTAGCCCAGCCATCGGCAAATAAAGACTTTCCATCTTTGCCTGCTGGTCCACGTTCGCCTTGTGGCCCTGCGGGTCCCTGTGGACCTGTCTGGCCGTCTAATCCCCTAGGTCCTGCAGGTCCTTGTGGCCCTTGCACTGGAATATAAAGGCTACTATCTATAGATCCTACTTCTTGCGATTGCTGAACCTGATCTGCATAGTTTGTTTTTCTGCTACCAGGAAAGTCTGTGCTTCTGCTTAATGCCATTATTTCTTTACCTTGAAAGTTTGTGACTTTCCAGATTGGTAAGAGATCTTGATAACAGAAGGTAGGTTATTTTTATTTTCAGAAACTTTAATTACGGGCATTATAGAGATCCTCCAAGATATGTTATATCGCCAATTACTGAGATTGTTCCAATGAGTGGGGTCCAAATAACATCCAGGGCATCTGATGAGCCATTGATAGTTACCTGAAGATCAAAAAGTAATTCTCCAACTTTGGATGTTCTTCCCTGACCCCAGTCTTTGGTAATCGACGCTGGTGCTGTAATTGTGACTGTTCCTGGAGATGGCTTTGTAACTGTCAAGATATCGATAAGGTCTGTTGACTTTTCATATGCTGTAGAAATAAAATCCCAGGTGGAAATGTTATATGGGGTAACTTCATCATCTTCTAAAAAACTAATAGTGATTGATGATGTATCCCCACGAACCACAGACCATTTAATATTTACAGGGTCTGCTCCAAAAATTTCAGGGCCATAAGAAGAGGAACTCATAATACTTGATTATACCATAAAAAATGACTAATACCAAGGTGGTGGGTATAAGACAACCAAGGTATTAGTCTTTAAAATTATACCATAAAACGGACAATACAGACATGATATTAAAGTTTACCAAATTGTTACAATTGAGAATGTCCGTTTTGTTACTTTTATTACAGTATGCCAGGATTGCGATAGTGTATACTTAAATATATATAAGAAAAAAGAACTATCTTTAAGTTTTATATTTAGAAGATATCTTATATATAGTATATATAGTATATATAGTTACTTAGATTTTGCAATATACTCAATAAGAATATCATACATATGGTCTAACTTGCGATCCATATCTTTGCGTGTAGAATCCGCTTCGTTAATTCTGTGTTCTAATCTTGAAACCTGATCTTTTAAACTTGATCCAGAATTCGGCTTAAGTTCTGCTAAATAATGTTTGACAAGCCACTTGATCGAAAAAGCAATTGATGATACAATTGTAATTACAGCAACTAATAGTTCTGCCCAGTTTGTGATTGTCATAACTGTATTATTATAAGGGGTGTTTTAAAAAATATGAAACAAAGCATACTTGACACTCTGGCATTTTCAAAACAAATAATTATATCTCCAGATATGGATGGTTTGGTGTCGGCGCAGTTATTAAATCGTTTTAACGGTTCGAAAATAGTTGGTACATATGACAAGAATATTCTTTGTTTAGCAGATGATGTAAATCCAGATGATTGCCTATTCGTCGATTGCGATATGAATCGTCAAAATTATGTATCACTCGGAAATCACATGAGACTGCTTAATGACAATATGTCGGTTGAGTCTTTCAATCCGAATGTGCACTTCGGCGTTTCGACATATAGCGACAAATTTCCATATGCAACCGCTTTTTTAATTTCGTTCGCAACAGAGGTTCAAACCTCCGACTCTGACCTTATCCGCATGGCATACGCTGATTCAACACTTAAGAATATGGAGTCTTACAGCGCTAACATGATCAATTGGTCAAAACGGATGGAACATCCTGCAGTAAAGTATATTACGGACAATTCGGACATTGCAAAAGCAAATGATGTGCAGGCAAGGTTTGACTATATTCAACAATCCTTCACATCTAAACGTTATGGCAAAGATCGATATATACAAACCCTAAATACAGCATTTGAAGAGCAAGGGGTAGAGTTTGATCTGCTTACAACTGGCAAGAAATATATGTGTGACAAAGTTGGCATAAATACCGTGATAAGGTATAATAAAGATATAATTTCATATGCTGAGATTTTCGGGGGAGAATATTCAGTAACATATGAGCAGGAGGTAGATTGGTAATGAGCGAAGATGTAAAGCCTTGGAACATGATCGATGGATCTCCTAGGACTTCAGATGAAGAAGCAGCAGTAAGGTATAATATATGTAAGGGTTGTGAGTTTTTCAGACCCATGACAAAGAGATGTGCAGAATGTGGTTGTTTCATGAAATTGAAAACTCAGTTAGCACAAGCAAAATGTCCAAAGGGGAAGTGGTAGTATGGCTGGAATTCCAGAAGAGCATAAACTAAAGGTTGTGCAATACTTTGAGAAAGTTCAAGAACTTTCAAACCGTATGAAAGCAGATATGGCCAATAATGGAGCAACGGCTCCAATGATTGCTGCTGCTGATCCAGATATTACACTTATGGCAAATAAAATTGCTTCAGAGCAACTTGGTTTTTCATATTATCCATGGCCATTTACAAATTTAGAACCAACACACTACGAACCAATTGGAGAGCAAAATGGATAGAACCGAAGCAGTAGAACTTATGACTAGTACAGTCGATGAATTCAATAGATACCAAGCAGAGCAACAAGGGATCGACCCTGAGCAAGTAGAACAGTATATTGCTGCAGCCAGAGATCAGATGGTCTTTGTTAATGGTATGTTGTATGATACGCTCAAAGCCAATGGAGTGATCAATTGATCCCCGAAACTTTTAGACCTTATTTGATGAATTGTGATATCGAGGCTTGGTCTGATACCACTCAAGAAGAGATTATCAAACTTGCAGAAGAACGTAAGAATTCTGAAAAATATTGGAGAGACCGTATTTCTCACGAAAACCAGTAATGTCAAACCACAAAGATAAAGATTGGCTTGAAAAACAATATGTTGATAATAATAAGTCTATTGACGATTTAGCCAAGATGTGTAATATTGATCGAAAAATTATTATTCAAGCGTTAAATGATTTTCGGATATATAGGTCTTATAAAACCGATAAACACCCTAAGCGATGGTAGGTTTACCTTCACGAATAAACTTGCCAATAGCATGAGCAAGATCGTGATTGATATTATGGAACTCTAACTCTACTTCATTGGCAATCTGTGTTCTCAAACCAGCAGATAGTTTCTCTACAATGATAATAGCCTGTTGTTCTGTTGTTAGTTCGTTGTCTGACATTATTGATCCCCCTCGGATTTACGACCTATGTCTAGCCAGAAGATTTCTCTGCCCATAGCGTCTGTTTCTGGAATATGAATGGATTCTCTTTGAGAATTACACTCTTGGCAAACCGTTTCTGAAAATATTTTTGTAGCCAGGTTAGGCTGTTCTAGCGCATCCCAGGCATTTTCCAAATTGTCCAAAATTCCCATAAATCCATTCTACCACAAATCTGAATATTTTGTTCAAGTGTATGATACGTATATTTTAAATAAAAAACTCAAAAAGATAGTGCGCCCATAATGGATGCACTACCTAATTGATCTTATTTATTCTTTAGTACCAGTACCCTGTATCCATCCAGAGTGTACACCCACCAAAGGTGCATCAATACACACTGCTGTACCTTGATGTAATGTTGACTTAAATAATTCAATAAACTCTAATAGATGTTCTTTAGAATTAAACTTCATGTCCTTAGTAGTACCTGATGTTGTTGTTAATGTTGCTTTAATCATTTAGTTATATACCTTTTCTACTAGCGCACTTACTTGTGCATATATATTGGCGTGTGCATAGCACACCTTCTCTGTAGGTATCCCTAGCATAAAGGCATCTGTGCCACTATACACTAGCGATGTGCTATCACAATCAGTTACTATACATTTCATTAGTTATTCTCCTTAGTACATTTGCATGGGTTAATTGTTATTGTGTTATCCGCATGGATAACTGTAGCGAGTGTATCGCATGAGTCGCATATATAGATAATCATTTATTTAATTACCCCTGCTTTCATGAGAGATACATAACGCTTAGCAATTCTAATTGCCATAGGGTGAGGCGTAGGTCTAAACGCACCCTCTACCCATGTGGCAGGATACTTATTGTTAATGCGTTGAGCAACCCTAATAGGTAACTCGTAACTAGGGCGTGGAGCATATCCACCCGCCTCTAGACCAAAGTCCTTAGCAATATCAGAACGGATTTCGTTATAGTAGTTATTTAGTGTAGTCATTTGAGACCACCTTTCTTTTAATTCGTTAGCCTTGTGCTAACTTTTTCCTTGACCTAGGTTATTTGCTCTTTTGGAGGCTCACTAGGATTTTCCTTTATTTAATTTTTCTTACTATGTAAGTCTAGCAGATAATGTCAAAAATATCAAGTTACTTTCTAGTATTCTCAGATATTGAGACGCTCACGCTATGTGATTTAGGTCACTTATTTGCTACGCTCATGCGAACATCTGTTCGCCTTATTTGGTAGGCTCATTAACCTTTTTTAACCCTATTTAATTTTCTATAAGAGAATAATAACATAGATAAGCCAAAAAGTCAATAGGACACGCCGTATATTTAATGTGTTTTACATCACAGGCCCCGAGGATCGGGGGTTATCCACATGATGTACATCACACCCTTAATACACGCTCAAGTTATCCACATGATGTAAGTCACAATCCCTTTTGTCCATAATGTCCGTTTTGTACCCCACTAAATGTCAGACCCCCCTGCTATACTTACTAGTATAAAGAAAGTTGAGAAAGGTTCTCAAACTAGAAAGGAATTCAAATGAATTCAAATGTAATAATCGAAGTATGTAAAACACATACACCTCATAAGTCTGCTATCTCTATGGTAGGAGATGACCAATTCACCTTCTGTGAAGTTTGTGAAAATAACATTGAGCGTTGGTATAACGATACTGACCCTGAGCGTCTACCTATGTGGACAGATTGGAAGGTTTCCAAATAATGAATTCAATCTATGAAAACAGAAACTCTCTTGAGAGTTATTCACAAATTCGTGAACGCCTTGCAGATAGTATCTGCCCAGAGTGCGAATACGCTTGTTTCGTACATAAAGAAAATTGCTCAATGAAAGGAAATAAATAAATGAGTTCTTTTTTAACTATTGCCTCTGTATGTGGCAAATCATCTTCCCCTGTTGATATCTATGACTTAGAATTAAATGAGCATGGTGTTATCTGTTGCGATAATTGCGAAAGCATTTTAATTTGTCGCAACGCTTGGAATTTTCTTTATCACAAAGGTAATAAATAAAAATGAATTCTTTTTATCAAACTTTTTTCGTAAGTGGTAATGCACTGTTTTGGTTTTCAATGATTTGTTTAATTTGGGGTTTTATTTCATTTGTAAAAGAATGATCTAAAAAATCCTCGGGCCCCATGTGGTGTAAATCACACAAAAAATGTCCGTTTTGTCCGTGTCTAAACTTGACTTTTTGAGATTTATCTGCTAGTATTCTACTATAACAATTAAATAAAGGACAAAGAGGCTAATGAGCCTAAGCAAATAAATGTGACTAGTATCACAGTGAGCCTTAGCAAATAAGTAGCCAAAATGTCAGTCCCCTATGATAGGATAGTCTTATCAACTTAAAGAAAGGAAGTCAATAAATGACTTACACTATAACACTAGAAACCTTTAATGGTTCTACAAAGAAAATCGCTCTACCCTCAAAGGGTGCGGTTGCTCAATTCGTAACTAACTACGCAGACTCTCTGCCTGTTGGTGTTGCGGTTAAAATGTCTTGCGACGCTCTAAGCGTTCGTGGAACAATTAGAGGAAAGAAGGTTCTCTAATGGGATACATTGAAATCTTTCGTATAAATGAGGAAGGTGCAGGTTGGGTTGATTTATCTGACGCTACACCTCAAGAATTACTAGACATTGAAATTGGTTTATTTCAGGAAGGTGCTATCTAATGATGACACGAAAAGACTATGTTGCTACTGCTGAAATCCTTAGCAACTATTCAATGTATTTTGATACAAACATGTTTGCAGATATTGTAAATGATTTTGCTGATATGTTTGAAAATGATAACCCACGCTTTAACCATGAAAGATTTGTGGAAGCGTGTCTAACAATTGGAGGAAATGACTAATGGTACTTGATAACGGAACACTAATCGCAATTGTAATTGCACTTGCTGGCTCTTTAACAATGATGTTACTATTTTGGAAACAGAATATTGAACAGCATAAAGAAATTCGCAGATTGCAAATTGCATTACGGGACGAAAGAAAAAAATCCCGAAAAGTTTAAACAAAAAATCCTGAGCATGATCTAAAACTGCTCAAAATTTTCCTCGGCGCAGTCGGGCGTGTCGTATCTGTTTACGTACTATGTGATTTTTCTCACATCCTTTGAGCGTCTCACTATTTGGAAATACTCTCTAGTAAGTTGATATTTTAAGAGTAATCAGATAGACTTACATAGTAAGAAAAAATAAATATTGAACACTTACGGCGTGTCGAATTGAAAATGTCAGCCCCATAGTGTAAGATATTTATATCAAGTTAATTAAAGAAAAAGGAAGTGACACTATGTCAGCAAATGTATACTCAATTAAAGACCTACTTGTAGGAACTAACTACTACTCACGCACCTTGCAGGGTGAAATTATCTCAGCAGAGGAACACCCTCATGCAGTTTGGTATCAAGGTTGCGAAACCTATCTTGTAGAGGTTGCGCCTAATAGTGGCTATAAGACAACCTATCGCACAGTTGCAGTAAAGGTTGGTGCATAATGGGAAAAGTTAAAGAAATGCTTGCAGAGATAACTACTTGTGACCTATGCTATGGCTCAGGTTGGTTATTCTTTGGAAATGGTATAGACTATGATACAGAAAGTTGCGATTGCAACCCCCACCAATTATTCACAACGAAAGAGGCAGACTAATGGAATACCTATACTCAGTAACTTGTACCTATGACGGAGATAAGTCCCCTCATTGGACAGGGCGATTTAATAATGCACTAGATGCAGTTGATACTTATAATAAGTTTGTTGATTGGGGATTGGCTAACGAATACTCAACAGTTAATCTTTCAGAGCCTAGTGGCAAAATGCACACTAAGATATTTTATCGTGACGGAAATGTAGGAGGTAAGTAAATGGGATCAGTTACAGCAATAGGGTTGGCAGATACAACGCTAGATTTAGAAACACAATTACTTTATCACCTTAAAGGTAATCACTATCCTCCAGTCCCCGCAGAAATGGTAGCCCCTTGTATTGAAGCCATTGACGCAGCCTATGACGAGGACTATGACCGAATGATTGCCATGCCTATGGTTGGTGACTTTCAGATTTTGTATAAAGGAATGACTCACGCACCTGCATGGGCTATCATTGAACAACACCACCTATCATGGTTCATTGACCCAGTAGATGAATATGAAGATGAGGAATAAAATGCCTGCTACAATAAATGCTATGGAACTTGTATATGCTGACGACTTAACACCAGATCAATTAATGATTAATGATTTAATTGAAACTGATGACGGCATTGTAGAAGTTAAAGTTATTGCTTCAGATGCAACAGGCGATAAGTATTTTATTGATTGCCAAAATGAATTTGGTGAAATAGAAACAGTTGAATTTAATTTTGATTCACGAATAAAACTTTTTGTTTTTATAGAACACGACGAATAAAAACGCCCGAGGCGAAATGTCCGTTTTGCCCAGAATCTCCTGATTAAGAGAGTTGACATTTTTCTCCAAGTTTGCTAAGATTAAGTTATGAAAAAGACATCTGAAGAATTACGTAGGCTAATGGAACTTCGCCGTTCTAATGCTGCCTCTTCCGTGCCTTCAAAGAAGTCTTACAATAGAAAGAAATGTCAGTCTGAAATGCTACAATTAAAGAAATACAAAGGAGACCCCCTATGAAATATGACAACGATGAAATGCTAGACGAATACTACGCAACAGTCTGTCCTTCATGCCATGAAAACTCAGTGGATGATTTGGAAGAAATGTGCACTCATTGCTTACTAGAAGAAATGTCCGCTACTTATAATGAAGACATCGCTCTAGAAATGAGTCTTGGCCTTGACTACTAATACACTTAAACTAAAACGCTCTAATGATAGAAAGGTGGCTAACCTTGTCACAAAAAATGGAAAGCAAGCAGCAATCGCTAATACTTTCGGCCTCCCTGCTGGAAAGAATTTCTCGTGCCCTGGTGCCACTAGTGTATGTGAAAGCGTATGCTACGCAGGAAAACTCGAAAAACTATTTAAAGGTGTAAAGGCTAACCTATTACACAATTGGGATTTAGTCAAAGACGCTGATCAGGATACTATGGAATCATTGCTAACTGATATGATTAATGATTTCCGTGCAGACTGTACTAAGAAAGACGCTCCTATGCTATTTCGCATTCATTGGGACGGAGATTTCTTTAACGATATATACACTCAAGCATGGAAGACTGTAATCAATAATAATACTGACATTCAATTCTGGGTATATACACGTGTTAAGTCTGCAGCGCTTATCCTTAAGGATATTACTAACCTGTCTCTTTACTTTAGCACTGATAGTGAGAATGTAAAAGTAGGAGTGGACCTTAAAATTAAAAACGGTGTACGCCTTGCATACCTTGCTAAGAATTTTGCAATAGGCCAAGCAGACATGAAAGAAATGATAGGTAAGCCTGGTGCTAAGTGTCCTGAAAATAATAAACAGATACCTTTAATTTCAAATAATGGTAGCGCTTGCGTTTCATGCTCACTTTGTGTATACTCTAAAGCAGATATTGTATTCTCTGCGAGTAAGAAATGAGTTAACATGCCTGCATGGTTCTGGATACTAATAACATTTATTGTTTGTTATTCACTTTTTAATTAACTGGATCCCCCGCAGAAAGGGCTCGGGGGCAAAACTTTGATTTGTCAAGTTACGACACGCTCTTAAGATGTGGGGTTTATCACACCCAAAAATGTCGTTTGGATTGGTATTTATGACATTTTTCGTGTAGAATTAAACTATAACCCAAACAGAAAGGCAAGACCCCTATGACAATCTCAGGATACACTTACCAAATTGGTGACCTATTCACAACAAGCAAGACAGGTATCACAGGTCGTATCGCAGACTTTACACCAATGTCTAATAAGGTTACCAGAGTTTCTCTAGTCTTGGCAAATGGCTCACGCCGTTTGGCTATGGTTAAAACCTCAAAGTAATCTCAAAATGTGAGAAATGTCAGAAATGTATTTGACATTTTTAACTGCAAAATGTTATACTTAGATAACAAGCAAGAAACCCCTAACAGAAAAGGAAATACAATGTCAGTAAATACAAACACATACAAGGTAGGCGACCTATACACTTCACAGAAGTCAAAGGTTACAGGAACAATTCAAGAAATCACACCTAACAAAGACGGACAGAGTGTTCGTATCAAGTTAGATGTAGATGGAAAAGTTCGCTACACAACTTGGACAGCCAAGTAAATTGACAAGTATCTCCTG
>Ga0102919_1000213_pt1 | contig 14495 bp, 8 predicted proteins | sample Colrivmet1563A02_FD_78203 | JGI IMG/M metagenome (GOLD analysis project Ga0102919, IMG submission 78203) | Estuarine microbial communities from the Columbia River estuary - metaG 1563A-02 | ecosystem: Environmental > Aquatic > Marine > Intertidal zone > Estuary | place: USA: Columbia River... | reverse complement strand
TGGCAAATGCTGTTGCAGCATTTCCTGCATGGCGCGCCACCAACTTGTCGCGTCGCGCCGAAGTGATGTTCCACATGCGCGAACTCGTCGATGTGAATCGTAAAGAAATTGCTGCCATGTTGAGCGCCGAGCACGGCAAAGTACTCTCCGATGCATTGGGTGAAGTTGCTCGTGGTTTGGAAAACATTGAATATGCCTGTGGCATTCCCAATCTCTTGAAGGGTGGCTATAGCGAGCAAGCCTCTGCCGGAGTAGACGTGTACAACATTCGTCAGCCCCTTGGCGTTGTTGCCGGCATCACCCCGTTCAACTTTCCTGCAATGGTTCCGATGTGGATGTTTGCCAATGCACTGGGCTGTGGCAACACGTTCATTTTGAAGCCGAGTGAAAAAGATCCATCGGTCACCATGTTCATTGCCGAATTGCTCAAGCAGGCTGGCCTCCCCGACGGCTGCTTCAACGTTGTGCACGGCGACAAGGTGGCAGTCGACCGCATACTTGATCACCCCGATATCGCAGCAATTTCATTCGTCGGCTCTACGCCTATTGCAAAATACATTTACGAAACAGGCACAAGAAACGGAAAGCGTGTTCAAGCTTTAGGCGGAGCAAAAAACCACATGCTCGTGCTCCCCGATGCCGACCTCAATATGGCTGCCGACGCTGCGGTCAGTGCTGCTTATGGTTCTGCGGGCGAACGTTGCATGGCCATTTCTGTGTTGCTTGCACACGACTCCATCGCCGATGCGCTCATTTCCAAAATTGAAGAGCGCATCCCCAACATCACTGTTGGTGCAGGCGACGACCCCACGAGCGAAATGGGTCCGCTCATTACCGGCGAACATCGCGACAAGGTAGCTACGTACATTGCAGGCGCTACACAAGAAGGCGCAACTCTCGTTGTCGACGGTCGCACTAACGTTCCTGCTCAAGGCTTCTACTTAAAGCCAAGCCTCATCGACAATGTCGCACCTGGCATGAAGTGTTACGACGATGAAATTTTTGGGCCAGTCTTGTCGGTTGTTCGTGTGAAGAGCTACGACGAAGGCGTTCAACTCATCAACGACAACCTCTACGGCAACGGCACAGCAATTTTCACTCGTGATGGTGGCGCTGCTCGTCAGTTCCAGTTCGATATCAACGTAGGCATGGTAGGCATCAACGTGCCTGTTCCCGTACCCGTGTCGTACTACTCATTTGGCGGCTGGAAGTCGAGCCTCTTTGGCGACCAGCACATGTATGGGCCAGAGGGCATCAACTTCTACACCCGTTCCAAAGTGGTGACTTCGCGCTGGCCAGACCCACGCACATCAACTGTCGATCTTGGGTTCCCTCAAAATCGTTAGACCTTAGTTATTTGCCGGTGTAAAAAGCATCGGCAACATCGAGTGCCTCATCGATGATGGCTAATCCGTCACGCATTTCCTGATCGGAAATGACCAATGGTGGCACCACGTGCAAACGATTGAAATGCGTAAATGGCCACAGGTTCTTCGCTTTGCATGCCGCTGCCAAATCGGCCATTGGCTGTGCAGCGGGTCCTGACGCATTGAACGGAACAAGTGGCTCACGTGTTTCGCGATCGCGCACCAGTTCAATTGCCCAAAAAACACCCAACCCTCGCACGTCGCCCACGCTGGGGTGCTTCGCTTTTAACTTTTCAAGCTCTGGCCCAATGATGTCTGCACCCAAATGCCGGGCGTTCTCCACAATCTTTTCTTCTTTGAAGATATTGATTGATGCAACTGCCGATGCACAGGCAAGTGGATGGCCGCTGTAAGTGAGACCACCTGGGTATGGCTTTTGACGGAAGGTTTCAGAAATGCGATCAGAAATGATGACGCCACCCAGCGGCAGATAACCCGAGTTCACACCTTTGGCGAAACAGATGAGATCGGGCGCAACATTCCAATGATCTACGGCAAACCATTCACCGCAACGACCAAAGCCCGACATCACTTCATCGCAAATCATCACAATGCCAGTGCGGTCGCATATGTCGCGCACGCCCTGCAAGTAGCCAGGTGGTGGTACCAAGATGCCATTGGTTCCGACAACGCTTTCTAAAACGATGGCGGCAATATTGTTTGCACCCTCCACCATGATGACGTCTTCAAGATGCTGCAGCGCGCGTTCGCTTTCTTCAATGTCGCTTTGTGAATAGAACTGCGAACGGTATGGGTATGGCCCCCAGAATTTAATGATTCCCGTGGTTGATGGCTCACTGCCCCAACGTCGAGGATCACCGGTCAATTGAATAGCCGCTGCGGTTCCACCGTGGTAACTGCGATACGCAGAAAGTACTTTGTGACGTCCTGTGTGAACACGTGCCATACGTATTGCGTTTTCTGTTGCCTCTGCCCCACCGTTGGTGAAAAACACCATGTTCAAATCACCAGGAGCGAGTTCGCAAATGAGTCGCGCTGCTTCACTTCGTGCATCGTTGGCATGTATTGGAGAAATGGTGCACAGGCGGTCGGCGTATTCTTTAATTGCCGCAATGAGTTTTGGGTGCTGGTGACCAATGTTGACATTGACGAGTTGGCTAGAAAAGTCGAGGTACTTTCGACCCGTCTCATCCCAGAACCACGCACCTTCGCCACCTGCAACAACCAGTGGGTTCAACGTGCTCTGCGCCGACCATGAATGAAAGACGTGCTTGCGGTCGTTCGCAAATGCCTGAGATGGATTGGTGTCGAGAATTGCCATGCCGTAAGACTAGAACAGCCCGACGATGTTGCCCTCGTCGTCAAGGTCAATGCTTTCCGCAGCGGGCGCAGAGCCAAGACCCGGCATGGTGCTCATGTCGCCGCAGATGGGATACACAAAGCCTGCTCCTACCGAGGCGCGCACTTCACGCACGCGCAAAATATGACCCGTTGGCGCCCCTTTGAGCGCGGGGTCCGCTGAAATGCTGAGGTGTGTTTTAGCAATGCAAACAGGCAAATGACCCATCCCAAGATGCTCGTAACGACCGAGTTGCTCATTCGCCAATTCGGAGTACTCCACACCAGCTGCCCCATAAATTGAAGTGGCCACCTTTTCAATTTTTTCGCGGAGAGAAAATGAGTCGGGGTACAACATGGAAAATGTGGTGGGTTCGTTGCATGCTTCCACCACTGCATGCGCAAGTTCTATTGCACCTGCTCCGCCGTCGGCGAAATGTGTACACACAGCAACTCGCGCACCCATTTCTTGTGCAATGCGGCGAATCGCTTCGTGTTCACTTGCATGATCTGTAGGAAATGCGTTAATTGCCACGACGGGCGAAACACCATGCACTTGTACATTTTCAATTTGCTTACGCAAATTTGCAGCACCTGCCAAAACATGTTCCGGGTTTTCTTCTAAGAGTTCTGGAGGCAAAGGTTTACCAGCAACAATTTTGTACTCGCCGCTATGCGCTTTTAACGCACGTACGGTTGCTACCAGAACTGCGGCATCGGGTTTCAAACCCGACACTCTGCATTTGATATTGAAGAAACGCTCGGCGCCCATGTCGGCGCCAAAACCAGCTTCAGTAATGACGTAGTCGGCCATGCGCATTGCCATGAGGTCGCCCATTACTGAAGAGTTGCCCGTGGCAATATTTCCGAAAGGCCCCGTGTGCACAATGACCGGGGTGTTTTCTAAGGTCTGCATCAGGTTTGGTTGCAGTGCATCTTTCAAAATCACTGCCATTGCCCCCGCTGCACGCAGGTGTTCTGCAGTAACTGCTTCACCAGTGGTGGTGTACCCCACCACAATGCGACCCAGTCGTTGACGCAAATCTTTCAACGACGTCGACAAACCGAGAAGTGCCATCACTTCCGATGCAGCCGTGATGTCGAAACCCGTATCGCGCGCAACTCCGTCCATCTTGCCTCCACGGCCAATGGCGATGGCACGTAGTGACCTGTCGTTCACATCGAGCGCACGGCGCCATGTGATGTTGTCTAAGTCGAGACCAAGTTCATTGCCACGAAAGAGATGGTTGTCGAGCATCGCGGCAAGCAAGTTGTGTGCGGCAGTCACCGCATGAAAGTCGCCCGTGAGATGCAGGTTCAGGTTCTCCATGGGAACTACTTGACTGTATCCACCTCCCGCGGCTCCGCCTTTGATGCCAAAGGTGGGCCCCATTGAGGGCTGGCGCAATGTGAGCACCGCTTTTTGACCAATGCGCCCCATTGCTTGGCCAAGACCCACCGATGTGGTGGTTTTCCCTTCGCCCAATGGCGTTGGCGTAATAGCTGTGACCACCACATATTTGCCCGAAGGACGGCTCTGAAGCGCTTCTAAGGCTCCCAACTTGATCTTTGCGACTCCGGGGCCATAGGCCTCTAAAAACTCAGTGGGCAGGTTCAGTTGGCTCGCAATGTCGCTGAGTGGCACGAGCTGTGCCCGACGCGCAATATCGATGTCGGAGGGAAACGACACGGGCTTTAGTGACCACCCAGGTACGCAGCGCGTACGGCGGGGTCGTTCAGCAAGTCGGTACCCAGACCAGTTTTCACCACATGCCCAGTTTCCAAAACATAACCGCGGTGCGCACGGCGCAATGCTTGCGATGCATTTTGTTCCACAAGCAACACTGTTGTTCCCTGCTTGTTGATTTCGGTGATGATGTTGAAAATTTGCGCGATGAGTTTTGGAGCAAGACCCATAGAAGGTTCGTCGAGCAGCAACAAACGTGGACGGCTCATGAGTGCACGACCAATGGCAAGCATTTGTTGCTCACCACCAGAGAGAGTCCCGCCTAATTGCGTAATGCGTTCTTCCAAGCGTGGAAAGAGTTCCAACACACGCGCAAAGTCGGCGTCTTTAGCGCTCGACTTGTGGTCTTTGCGCGTGTAGGTACCCATGTCAAGGTTCTCGCGAACGGTCATACCTGGGAAAATACCGCGACCTTCTGGCGACTGACAAATGCCCAACTTCACACGCTCGTGCGAGGGCATCTGCGTGATGTCTTTGCCTTCGAAAGTAACGCTGCCGCCCACCACGTTGCGCAAGCCAGAAATAGTGCGCATGGTTGTGGTTTTGCCGGCACCATTGGCACCAACGAGTGTGACAATTTCACCTTCATTGACAGTGAAAGAAATACCTTTCAACGCCTCAATTTTCCCGTAAGCAACACGGAGATCTTGCACCTCAAGCATCATCGTCGGGCACTCCTAAATACGCAGCAACCACTGCAGGGTTGTCTTGCACTTCACTTGGCGTACCCGTTGCAATGACTTTGCCAAAGTCGAGCACCACAATGCGGTCGGTCACTCCCATCACCAAGCTCATGTCGTGTTCAATGAGCAAGACGGTGTACCCCTGCGCGCGAATTTTGCGAATGAGATCCATGAGCTCAACTTTTTCTGCGGGCGTAAAGCCAGCAGCAGGTTCATCGAGACACAAGAGTTGTGGCTTGGTAGCAAGCGCACGGGCAATTTCGAGTCGACGCTGATAGCCGTAGGGCAAATTACGTGCCGCATCGCCAGCACGGTCGGCAATGCCCATAAAGGTGAGCAACTCCATTGCCGTATTGCGGCCTTCTGCTTCTTCACGATGATGACGTGGCAGGCCAAGGAGCGCTCCGCCCACGCTGGTGCGATGATTCGCATCGGCACCCACCATGACATTTTCAATTGCAGTCATGTCGGGGAATAAGCGAATGTTTTGGAATGTACGTGCAATTCCGCGCTTGGTAATTTGAAAACGCTTCAAGCCCGCAAGTGACGTGCCATCAAAATGCACTCCACCGCTCGTAGCCGCATACACACCCGTCATCACATTGAAGCAAGTAGTTTTCCCAGCGCCGTTTGGTCCGATGAGACCAAGAATCTCACCGCGACGAATGGCGAAGGTGACGTCGTCGAGAGCGGTAACGCCGCCAAATTGCATGGTGACATGATCGAGTTCTAAAAGATTGTCGCTCATGGTCACTCCTTACTTCCCAGAGCAGTTCCCGATGACGGCTTCCACGACTCGAGCCAGCGCTCTTTACGTATTTTGCGCGGAATGAGACCCTGTGGCCGGAAAACCATGACCAATACCAGTGCGACACCAAATACAAACACGCGCTTGTCGGCAAAACCACGGAAACGCTCTGGCATCCACGCCACCAACGCCCCACCGACAACGGCTCCCCACATGTTTCCTGCTCCACCGAGCACAACTGCTGCGAGGAACAAAATAGACAGTTGCAACGGGAAGTTGTTGGGGTTAATAAATTGCACCTTGCCCGCATACAGCGAACCTGCAAGACCACCAATAGCTGCACCGATAGCAAATGCCCACAATTTAAATTTGAATGTGTCGACACCCATGAGTTCTGCTGCGTCTTCGTCTTCACGAATGGCGTTCCACGAACGACCCACGCGACTATTTTCCAAACGACGCAATAAGAAAATCACAATCAAAATAGTGGTGAAACCTAAAAAGTAATACGGCTTTGCGTCGAGCACAGTGAACTTCAATGGCCCAATACTTGGGGGCGTAGCAATGTTGCTAATACCGCGGCTGTCTCCGAGCCAATGCATGTTGTTTGCAGTAATACGAATAATTTCGCCGAAGCCGAGCGTGACGATGGCCAAATAGTCTCCGCGCAAGCGCAATGTTGGTGTTCCTAAAATGACACCGGCAAGCATGGAAACCAATACGGCAATAGGCATGCACAACAGCCACGGCAAGTTGGCGTGTTGGCTCGACAAAATAGCAACCGTGTACGCACCAACTGCGTAAAAGCCCACGTAACCAAGGTCGAGCAGCCCAGCAAGGCCCACCACTACGTTGAGGCCCAATGCCACCAAAACGAAAATCACTACTTGGTCGGTGAGCACGCTCGGGAAACTGGTTCCGGGCGTCTCGACAATCCAACCCAACACCGGCACATTTGGCCACCAGGGCAAAAGATACAAAGCGAGAATACAAATGGCCCCGAACGACCAACGTACAGAACGCGACTGCTTCGCGAGGGCTTCACCTAAACGCGAAACGGAATACGCGCCGGACGTGACGCTTCTTAAAGATTCAGACAAACTCATACACGCGCCTTAGCTAGCGATTCACCCAATAGACCCGTTGGGCGGAACATCAACACCACCAGTAGCAACACAAAGGCAATGACGTCTTTCCATTCGCCTCCGAAAAGCGCCGAGCCATAGTTCTCTGCAAGGCCAAGAACTATTCCACCCAGCAATGCACCTTTGAGGTTTCCAATGCCACCAAGTACTGCGGCAGTGAAGCTCTTCACGCCAAGAAGGAAACCGATGTTGAACTTCGACTGGTCGTACACCAAAGTGAACATCATTGCTGCCCCACCAGCCATCACGCCGCCGAGTAGGAAAGTAATCAAAATAACGAAGTCAACATTGACTCCCAATATCTTTGCCGTTTCAACATCTTGAGCAACAGCACGTACACCACGACCTAGGCGGGTGCGATTCACAAACAACAACAATGCGGTCATCATGAGCAAAGCACCAATGATGACAATGACATAGTCAATACGAATGTCGGTTCCGAACAATTGAAAAAGTGTTTTCTTCTCAAGAACACGTGGGGTTTGATACTGCTCGCGGTCGCGTGGGCCCCAAATGGCAACGGCTTCGGTAATTGCTGTTGACGCACCAATTGCCGAAATAAGAAAAGCTAAACGCGGAGCCTGACGTCCACGGCGGAAGATGTTGAGATACATCCACGCAATGGGGCCAGTACCAATAATTCCGAAGATGAGGTTTGACTTCGGTGTATCGAAGAAGACAAGCCCCACAACAAATGCAGTAACGAATGCCAGCACTATTGCGCCAAATTGGTCACCAGAGCCACGCAGAGGGCGGTAAGCGGCGCGTTCTAATGCAACTGCACCTGCGCCCGAGAGAACCATGGAGCCGAGTAAACAGGCCAACAAAATGAGAACAAGTTGGAACCCAGTGCGATACGGGTAATCGCCAGCTTCCAACATGGGAAGCCCCAACACATTTGTTGCCGTAATGAGCGAGGCAAATGTGCCAATCATAAAAATTTCTGAGTGGGCAAAGTTGATGAGGCGCAACACGCCATACACCAAGGTGTAGCCCAATGCCACGAGGGCATAGATGGAACCCAGCGCTACGCCGGTCACCGTGAGGTCCCAAAATGTTCTGTAAATCAGCCAGTCGCGCATGTGTCCCCGAGAACGAAGTTGTTCCCCTGTTGTCTAGCAGAAAATGTCATATATAAAAGAATGGCCGGGAACATTTGTTCCCGGCCATTCTCAAAAAGTTTCTCTCAGTGAGAGAAGGAGTTTTATTCGATCAAACCGATAACGGCAATTGCGCCTGCTTCTACCTTGTAGGCATAAACAGCGTTTCCTGCAACTTCACCAGTCTCATCCCACTTGATCTGCTTGGTAACACCAGCAGCATCGTATGTTCCGAGGAACTCAAGAACGCCAGCGCGGTCGGTCTTGCCAGCAGCAATTGCGGCAAGGAATGCCTTTGCTGCGTCGTAAGCCTCTGCACCGTAGGTCTGTGGTGTTTCGCCAGGGAACTTGGCTGTGTAAGCAGCAGCAAATTCAGCGTTTGACGCACCGTCTGCACATGTGCAAGTGATGATGGATCCATCAGCAGCAGGACCTGCAGCTTCGATGAAACCATTGTCTTTTACGCCGTCACCGAACACGAGTGTTGCGGTCACGCCAGCGTCACGAAGTTGCTTGGCAAGCTTGCCAGCTTCTGCGTAGTAGCCGCCGTAGAAAATTGCATCTGGAGCAGCTTCTTTCATCTTGCTAACAGCAGCTGAGAAGTCAGCAGCTTTAGGGTCGATGGAATCGCTTGCAACAACAGCATCACCAAGAGTTGTCTTCACAATGTCGGCAAGACCCTTACCGTATTCTGAAGCGTCGTCGATAACGCCAACTTTGGCTGCAGCCAATGTCTTTTGGATGTAGGTAGCAATGGCTGGGCCTTGCTTGTCGTCACCAGCAAGTGCGCGGTGGAAGACTTTCCAGTTGTTGTCATTCAAATCTGCATTCGTTGCCGAAGGAGTAATGATGGCAAGACCTGCTGCATCGAACAATGGGTTAGCAGCTTTTGACTCACCTGAGAATGCAGGTCCAACGATGCCAAGAATGCCGGCGTCGTCGATTGCTTTCTGAGCAAGTGCTGGAGCTTGTGCTGGGTCACCTTGTGAGTCGAAGTCAACAAGGCCAACTTGGCAGTCTGGGTTTGCGGTGTTGAATTCACTCACAGCAAGGTCTGCACCAGCGCGAATGTTTTTACCGAGGTTGCCGGCATCGCCTGAAAGCGCACCAAAGAAGGCAATGGAAACGCCTTCGCAGGTCACGCCGTCAACAGCTGCTGCTGCGGTGTCTTCGGTTACTTCGGATGCAACGGTATCTTCCGTTACTGAGCTGTCGCTGTCGCTACCGCATGCTGCAGTAACGAAGGCGAGGCTCACTGCGATTGCGCTGACGCGCAACAGAGTGGATTTCTTCATTATTTTCTCCCCTTGTTCTATGAGTCGACTTTGACCCACAGGTTGGTTGGTGGTTACCGCAAGGTTAGACCGTCTTAACAAAACGTTCAATATGTGACAAATGGCTCAATAGCCCCAGAACCTATAGAAAATAGGGGTGTTAGGAGATTTGAAGGCGAACCGTCAATTTTTGAGCTGTAAAAGGTGCCTTTTTGGCGACCGACACCCGAAAGACACACGACCCTTTGCGGGAGGCCGCCACCAGGTATTTCCCCGACACTGCGCAACTCCCACTGCTGCGGGTCCAGGTGGTTTTCCCTTTCGACATTGTTGAGGCAACTTTCGTCAACAACGCCCGCGATTTCGCTTTTATCTTCTTGACCTTTTGGACGAGTCCGCCCACAACAACTTTTGGAACTGCCTGCGAAGCTGCTACTGCAGTTGCCCCCAGTGCCTCAACGCTGAATGTAGGTGTCGAACCATTAACAAGTCCGCCCACCGTGCAGGTCACCGCAGTTGTTCTACACACCTCAACACCATCAGATGTTTTCACCACATAACCAGTTGGGGAACCACTGCTCAACACTCCAACAGACCATGTGAGCACAACTACTTTGTTACCCGGAACGGCACTGACGAATTCAGGATTTGTTACCCAGCTGGCGCTAGGGATGACCGCACTTGATGCGGGTGAAGTAGCACTTGTACCCATCACGTTTGTGGCAACAACGTTGAACGTATACGACGAAAGATTTTGTAAACCAGAAAACAAACATGAAAGTTCTGTTGTGGTGCACGTTGCCCCACCAGGAGTTGCAGTCACCGTGTATGAAGTGATTGCACTACCACCATTATTTACAGGAGTTACCCACGACACCGTTACTGCACCATCACTTGCAACAACACCTGGTGCACCTGGTGCACTCGGAGTGGTTGCTGGCACCACTGTAATTTCAGCAGAGGGAATACCGCTACCCACCGAGTTTTGAGCCGCAACGGTAACGGTGTATGTATTTCCGTTCACCAGGCCATTGAAAACACAATTTCGTACCGATGCGTCGACGTTGCATGCGAGGTTGCCAGGGTTCAGCGTTGCTGTGTATCCGGTAATTGCACCTCCACCATCAGAAACGGGCACCGACCAAGACACCGAAGCACTGGTGTTTCCGGCAATCGCAGAGACCGAAGAAGGTTCACTGGCGTAACAGATGACGCCGCAGGTATACAACAATAAGTTGGGCGATTGCCTACCCGCACTGACGCGTGCAGGCACCATGGTGACTGCATTCGTTGTTGCCTTGGCAAGTATCTGATTCGCAATAGTTGTTGGTGACGCAGTGCGAGAGGTTTCCAAAAGACGTGCAACCGCACCTGCCACAAATGGCGCCGCCATTGAAGTACCCGACGACAACGCCCACGCACTGTCGGAAGCAACCCCCGTGCCCGATACGGGGTAGTTGGGGTCTGCAGGAACAGTTGGCCAAGCCGACTTAATGTCGTCACCTGGCGCCATGATGTTGACACAGTCTCCATAGTTTGAAAATGATGCCTCTTGATTATTGCGTTGCGTAGCACCAACGGAAATGGTTCCGGGCGTACACGCTGGGGTCGCATAATTATTGGCATCGATGTAAGCACCATCATTACCCGCAGCCACTACCACCGACACTCCATCAGACTGCAAAGCAATGACAGCTGCTTCCAGCGATGCGGAATACCCCCTTGTGGCTCCCAAACTCATATTTGCAACCGCAGTATTTGTTCCTACATGATTGCTCGCAACCCAATTCACTCCAGCAACAACGTTGGCAACGGAGGTTCCCGCATTACAAATGGTTTGCGACCCTCCCGGAAAAACGCGAACAGGAATAATGCGTGCAGCTTTGGCAACTCCATAGGTGGCTCCTGCAGCAATTCCCGCAACGTGCGTGCCGTGCCCACAACCATCGTCGGTGGAGCCCAAACTCGGCGTGAAATAGCCGGCAGCCACACGAGTGGATGCAGGAGCAAATTCACTGTGCGACCTACGTATTCCTGTGTCGATGATATAAATATCGACACCAGCACCTGTCGTTGTATAGCTATAACGCGAGTCGTACGTAGACGACGCTTGGTCGATGCGATCAAGACCCCAGTTGCCCGCAGTACTCCAATCTGAACCGCTGGGAGCGGGGATTGTTTGGTCGACTGCAGGTACCACTCTTTGATTCACTTCAATGTGGCGAACGCCGGCAAATTGCGACCACATTGCAGCTTGCGATGCAGTGAGCATCACTACAACAAAGTCCACGGCGCCGAGTTGTGTTGATTCAACGCTCAAGCCGCTTGCAGACATTGCACGAGAGACGGCTAGAGCGGATGAATTGTCTTGTGCCAGCACGATGTAGCTCTCGCGCACTTCAGTGGCAGCTACCTGCGCAGTAAGGAGAGTAGAGGTGAGCACTACAGCACACAGAGCTACGCAACTTGCTGCTCGCCTCACCACGCTCTTCGTCATGTGTCTAGTTTACGAACTCATTTCTGAGAGTTCGGTAAGAATTTGTCTACGAACGTGCCCGGAAAGCCTTGACAGTGAAGCTCGACTTCTTGATTTGCTTCATTTTGAGGGTCACCAACTTCTTCGTGGTGGTGAGGAGGTACTTGCCATTGCGGTACACATCAACTTTGCCCTTGCCTGAAATACGCAGTGTCACCTTGTCAACCGTGCGGCTCACCACAGACACTTTCGGTGCTGCGTTAACGCTCAGCGTGTCACCTTCAGCATTTGCGGGTACTGCGTTACGAACCGGAACCAGAGTGGTAGGTGCTGTTACCACAGGTGCAGGAACTGTCGTTGGTGTGGGAACTGTTGTTGACGGGGTTTCCACCGGAACTGTTGTTGGCGGCACTTCTACCTCAGCACCACCAGAGCCTGCTGCGCGTGCTACTCCGATGAACAGCAAGAGATTTACTGAGCCAACAGGGTCGGTCACCACATTCTGGGTTGCGCTCAGCGACACAGCAGAAGCTACTGCTGCAGGGGTCAACGTGGGCGTTACTTCCAACAAGAGTGCGGCTGCACCTGCTACGTGAGGTGTTGCCATCGATGTACCCGACAACGAACGCGACGCTGTTGGCGACGAAGTTGCAGCAGAAATAATTGCTGAGCCTGGTGCAAAAATATCGACACACGATCCGTAGTTTGAGTAATACGCACGAGCATCGCTAGCTTCCGTCGCCCCAACTGTCATTGCCGATGGCTCACTTGCGGGCGACACTCCACACGCATCTGCATTTTCGTTTCCTGCAGCAACTGCCATCACAATGCCATCGGCAACTGCGCGCGCAACTGCTGCATTCATTGCTGGGGAGTACGACCCACCCAACGACAAGTTTGCAACTGCTGGCGTACCTGCGGTGTGATGTGCAATCATCCAGTCGATACCTGCAATAACTCCAGCAGTGCTACCTGAACCCGAGCAGTCGAGTACTCGAATAGGAACGATGGTTGCTTGCGGTGCCACGCCAAAGGTTGACCCAGCAACTGTTCCTGCCACGTGTGTTCCGTGACCCTGACAGTCATTTGTTCCATTGCCGTCGGAAACTGCGGTAAAGCCTGTTGACATACGACCAATAAATTCAGAATGACCGGCATACACGCCAGTGTCGATGATGTATGTAGTTACACCTAAACCAGTTTGGCGACGAGTGACGTTTCCATCTAAGGGAAGCGCACGCTGGTCGATGCGATCGATACCCCACGACGCAGCAGTGACTGGAGTAGTGGTTGGTGCTGCAGGTGCAACTGCACTAGACGGCGTAGATGCGGGGCTATTGCCTACCGCATTTGTTGCCACGACCGTCACGCTGTACAAAGTTCCGTTGGTAAGGCCAGCAATAATGCATCCGAGCTGAGTAGAGGCTGTGCAGATATTTCCACCAGGTGCAGCAGTTGCTTTGTACATAGTGATTGGCGAGTTGCCGTCACTGAGTGGAGCTGCCCACGACACGACGAGTGCACCATTTGCAGGAGCGGCCGACGCATTACGTGGAGCGCCAGGAAGCGCAGGAGGAAGTGCAGCAACAAAATTCCAGTTCAATGCAACAGTTCCGCGACGACCATTCCATCCGTCGATGGCAATTTTATATTCGGTTCCTTCAACGACGTTTCCTACTACCTTGCTCCACACGGCAGAAGAGTTTGGTGCATCGTCATTCATGCCGAGAACGTTCAATGACGCTACAGAAGTACCTGAGTACACACCCAAGAGCGTGTCGAAGTTGCTGCCCTCAGTCGTCACACTCAACACACCATTGTTGGGAGCAACCCAGCGGTACCAAATAGACGCTGCCCCACCAACACCACCATGAGTTGGTTCGCCGGTTTCACGAGTGGCGAGCGCAGTGTTGCCCGTTGCCGTTCCTGTGATACCCACTACAACTTCTGCCGCTGCAAATGCGTCATTAGTGAGAGCCTGGAATGGTGTTGATGACACCACAGTTGAGGCTGCACTGTTTCCTGCGGTGTTCACTGCGCGCACGCGGAAATAGTGGAGCAAGTCGTTGTTGAGACCAGTAACAGTTGCAGCAGTTGATGTTGAAGTTCCATCGGCAAAAGTGAGCCAAGTTGTGGTGTTAGCGATTGCATATTCCACTACATAGTCGGTTACGGCGGCACCACCATCGGAGCTCGGCATGTTCCAAGTTAAGGCAACAGCATTATTTGCAGGCACCGCTGCCAATGCAAGAGGAGCAGTAGGGACGCTTGGACAAATGGGCAATGCACTTGCTACGAAACTCCAGTTGAGCTTCACCGCACCTTTGCGCGCATTCCATCCGTCAATGGCAATGGAGTACTCGGTTCCAGCAACAATGCTGGCTTCCACCTTGCTCCACAACACACCCAGCTTTGGAGCATCGTCATTCACCCCAAGAACAGTGAGTGCGTCTAGAGCACTACCGGAATAGACACCAAGCAGAGTGTCGAAATTACTTCCTTGAGTGGTCACACTCAACACACCATTACTCGGAGCGGTAAAGCGGTACCAGATAGAGGCTGCTCCACCAACACCACCGTGAGCTGGTTCGCCAAC
>Ga0102919_1000186_pt1 | contig 15226 bp, 30 predicted proteins | sample Colrivmet1563A02_FD_78203 | JGI IMG/M metagenome (GOLD analysis project Ga0102919, IMG submission 78203) | Estuarine microbial communities from the Columbia River estuary - metaG 1563A-02 | ecosystem: Environmental > Aquatic > Marine > Intertidal zone > Estuary | place: USA: Columbia River... | reverse complement strand
CATCTGGTCTAATATGATTCGAATTGTACCAATAGAAACAGGATTAGAGTCAAACCAACGATATTGACCAAACTTTTTTGGTGCTCCCTCCAATGATGTAAGATTGGTACATCGACAATAAAAAGTTCCTCCCAATTTTTTTGGTGCTCCCTTCAATGAGGTGATTTGGGTTGCATCACAAAGGAAACTCGAGCGAACTTCTTTTGGTGCTCCCACCAAAGAGGTGATTTTATTATGTGAACAATCAAAGAATCCAAAGACATAGCCAAATTTAATACCTTGAAAGTTTTTGTAATCGCCATAAGACATGTTAAAAGAACCCCAAACATCCACAAGGCCAGTATCATGATCAAATCCCCATTCACCAATGGTGTGGGTGTTCAAGAATTTTATTTGCTCTTGTGTTAGTCCATCTTTTGATAGAGCATTTTCAGTTTTTTGTAATATCCTTGGATCAATACACTCAACAATTTTTCGTAGGCGATCTAGCTCACTTTTTTCTCTCTCCTCCATGTTTTATTGGTTTTATTGGTTGATATAAATATAAGAACTTAGTTCGGGAAAAAAATTAATCCTCTGGGTAATGCTCTTCGATAATCTCGCAACCATAAAGGTTGAACCCTATAAAAAATGATTCCTTTGTCATATCTTTTGTTTTAATTGGTTATAAGATAAAAGTAATAAATCAGATCCAGGATAAAAAATTATCAATTGGGAATTCCTAGAATATACTTAGCAAATTCTTGAACTGTTCCTCCCTCGGGAAAGTAACTGTACATTCTGTCTTCGTCCACACAGTTAACCTCTATGAATTCGACCAACGATTCCACTTCTCCCGAATCTATGATTTCGTCGTATTCCTCCAGGTCAGCATTGTCTGGCATGAACTTGTCCATCTTCCATTGTGCTTCTGAGTAATCTTTCATAATTGTTCTTTAACTAAACTATATCTAATTTTCGTAGCAACTTAATAGTGGGAAGATCCAGATTCTTGACACCTATATCTTCTAAATCATCCAAGGAATAAATCGTTACGTTTTCGGGAATCATTTGAAGTTTTTGAATTTCATCTTTACTTAATTCAACAACCTTGCAAGAAAAATCATAGTAATATCTTTCTTCTAAACCATGAAATCCCTCTATGTCGCCTAGTTTTTTGTTGATCCCCTCGATGTCACACTCATTGTCATCAATGTAATTTTCAAAGTCCCAATCTATTTCATCTGAAAGGAATTCGTTGACAACACTTACTAATTGTTTTTTGAAATGCGGATCTTGTAAATCGCATGTTGTTAAAATGAATTTCTTTGATAGTATAAAGTCTCGCTCAGCATCGTATCCACCCTCGACTTTAATAACTTTAATATCTTTCACATTTAAAAGTTTAATTGATTATGAAGTAAAAGTAATAAATCTATTCCATATAAAAAAATTATTTAGTAAATATTTTTTAATTAGATATAACCGATCGTCTATCCAGAAACACCGTCGTCCGGGGTGTTTTGGATTCCCAGCCATTTCTGGGTTTAATCGCAGTCCACAAAAAAAGACCCGAAGGTCTTTTTCTTATCCATTTCAAGGTGGCGGCACATATTCAATCGTTGAGCCTAGACTCTGATGTTTACCCGGCCGGGAAATCCACTTAGGACGATCTTTATACTATTCAAGCATTTTTCTAACTTTTTCAAAATACTTCTCAGTGTCCTTTACAAACTTAACCGCTCTTGCTTTGGTCTTAGTGTAAGCAAAGAACTGACAGAACTCAGAATCAAACTCTACACCGTTGCAGTTAATCTTGGTCTGGATGAATTCTTCAAAGTCGTATGCACTGTCGAACTCTTTAACAGTCAAAGCTCGTTTAGCATTTCCTGTTATGCTCCAGCCATTATCACCGCTGGTCTGATAAACTGTTAATCCAATTTCAAATTTGATATCTCCTTCCATAGTTTTTATTTTTGGTTATAAATCGTTTAGGATTTCAAATGAACTGATTCGTCTTGAACCCACTCCGGTTGCTAACACCGATTCAATCTCCTTGTGTAGGTCTTCCACCTTTTTGAAATTGCGGGCACCGATAGGAAGTGAACGTTGGAGTTGCATGTTGGAAATAGAAAATCCCATTCCACTCTCTTGCCAACCACCGTAGTAACAGTATGTGAACGTGTTGTCTTCACGTAATAATACGGATAAGGTTTTAGCGTTTCCTTGTGGTCCGTAAGTCGGATCGAATAATCTGTAAATGATAAGTCTTTTCATAATTGTTTTTATTTGGTTACAAAGCAAATGTAATTAATCCAATTGTGATAAAAAAATTATTTGAGATAAACTTTGTTACCGGAAGTTATTAATTTATCGAATCTCATTCCATCAGCAATCGATCCACGGTATATCCAATTGGGAGAAATCCTTGGATTATAAGAAACTCTTTCCGAATCCGGATGATGCGTGGAAACACCGTTGGCTAAAATTTCTACACTCTCACACAGTATCCAAGAGCAAACCGTTTTGTTTGACCCGTTAAATATTTTAAGTGCTGTAGACTTTTGATTTTTTAACACGCACACGTTCATTATTAACTGAACATCTTCAGGTGAATGATAGGAGATAACACCGTCGGGTCTCTCTATCTTCCATTTCATGAAGTTCGCTCCCGCTCCTAAATTGAATCTAACTTTAATACTTTTCATATGGTTTATTTTAGAGGTTCGTTATACTCTTGTAATGTCCCAGTCTCCGTATTTGTCTAGGAAAGGTCTCCATCCATAGCATGTTCCAATCTCTCCTATCCAGTCAGGAAAACTCATTCGGTCCTCGGGATGCGCATTTAAATTCCATTTGTTGAATTCCTCCCTGGAGAGATCCCACCATTCGGATTTTGACTTTGCAATTTTGTCTTTAGCCATGATTGTTTATTTAATTGGTTATTGCAAATGTAAGATTCTCCTTTTGAATAAAAAAATAATTGGTTGACTATTTACAGTAAATGGTAAACTATAAACACGGATACCAGGCGGATTCCACCGTTGGCAACGGTGTTCGGATTCGGCTCTACGAATTCTTAATCCAACAAAAAAGAGGACCGAAGTCCTCTTATCAAATCAAATAAACTAACACTAAAGCTTTGGCGGGTTAAAGAAGATGAGTTGAACTCCTCCCTCTCTAAAATCTGTGCTGTGCATTACACCGTCGAGCTTAATCCTTTCATGTGGTGGAATGTTATACCATTTTGCGATGTAATCGTATTTTGCACCGTCGGCAAAACCTATTGGTTCGTTCCGACACATTGAACCAACTTCATAACCTAATTCCTTTAACCTATCGTATGCTTTGTAGTAAGCCTTAAACGTTCCTTGTGGTTTAAAGGTTTCAATGTAGAGGATCTCTCTGTTTAAATATGTTTCTCCTTTTTTCATATCTTATTTTTTACTTTGTAAAGATAAAAAATCATATCCGGATAAAAAAATTAATTGATATATTTTTGATTTAATTCGGGTGTACGTGTACGCGTGCATAGTATGTTAGCACTATAGTATGCCTTTATCCCTAGCCTGTTCTCTGAATGTTTTAAGGTAGGTTTCTATCCGTGATTCATGCAAAGAGAAGCAGAAGTTCTTCTGAGCTTCTGCATTCCCCTTTGGATGAGTCTTTATCATGAGGTCGAAAAGTTCTTCCCTCAGTTCAATGTTATCTGTTCTTAATTCGTGCGTCTCCGTCATATTAGAATGGACTTGCTATGATGTTAGCCATGTCATAGTCTTTAGTTAACAATTGAGAAGCCTGAACTTGTATACGACGACGATCGTAATCATCAATCTTGAAACCATTATCGTGCGTGGCAAAGTGTGTTAAACCGTTCACTAAGTCCCAAATTGATGTGCCAGTCTTAGCTCCTTTCTTCTGAGCATTAGATAAGAATATTGTATCCACGTTGGCTGCGTGGAAACGAGCACGTGTTGTGTGCAGTGGTGTCCAAGCTTCCAATTCCTTATGGTCAGCATCAGACAAGAATTTTAAATTGTCGTGAGCAGTTTCCAATTCGAATAGAGAAGCACGTGTGTTCATAGCCAACCTTACTTTGTCTTCGAACATACTAGGTTTGAAACCTCGGTTGGCTAACTCGTTTAACTGAGCCCAGAAACTTTCCATAGAGCGACTGTCCATTTGACCAAGAGCAACAGTTTCAGCAAACGCAGTACCAATCATACCGTTGGCGCAGACCAATCGATGCAGGAACGGTGACACTCTAAAACCTGCTTCTGGGTTGTTGGTGAATGTGATACCACCGTAGAAGTCCTCGTCGGCTAAACCTTTGATACCCCAAGAGTTCTTTGGCGATGAGGTGTTGATAACAACTCCACCATTTGAACCGACTGAGAAGTTGTTTACTTCCAACCCGTATTTATTAATGATAGACGTTGACGTGTCCAGGAAGGTTTGGTTGCTGATTAGGTCCTTTGGATCTTTTTGTACTCCAATGATCTGACGACTCTCTGGGTTCAGCACCAAGGATAACGTGGTCGCACCCTTAGCCTGAACAGCAATCTTTAACCGGTTAACCAAAGCCTGTCTAGCCTTATCACCGAAGGCAGAGGAGAAGGTTTTATCAAAACCTACCGGTAAGCCTACAATTTTACAGATGCCCTTAAATGCATCATTACTCATCTTGATTTGGGAGTCACCCAATCGGAGTACGTCGTTTTTGATGATCTCAATGTCCTTAAGATTAACCTCCTTACGAAGAGGTGTTCTTAGGATAGCTTCTTTGGCTTTGCTATCGAATAGCGACTGCGAAATGGTTTGGTATTGTGGCATGTCTTTATAAGTTTAAGTTCGTAAATGTATGATCTAATTGCGGGATAAAAAAATAGAACGAAGGGTTTTTATAACCCTTCGCCTTCATGATTTAGAGTACCTGTGTTGAATAGCGCATCAAACGCACCCTCCTCGGACTCCAATAATGTTCGCTCATGTGCCAATGCAGTTCTTGCATCCTCATCGTTGCTAAAACGTTTCAAATCGTACTCAACATCACCGCTGGCTGAGAGTGAATAAAACATACGCTTACCCACCGATCCACGTCGGTTCTTAGCAAATACCATGTATGAACTTCCACTGTCCTGATCCATCCTTAGCTCTAACATTCCCGTAGTGTTGTGTTTAAGCTTGTTAGAGCCAACAAAAACTCCGCCTTTAGTTACCTGTTGGATTGCAATGAAAGTCGTGTTCTTACGCATCGTATTGTTGCCTAGGTTGTGGCTAACCATTAGGTCGATTAACCACTTTTCAGATCCAGATGAACTTAGCTTCAAAGCCTCTTTGATATCCTCCTGCACCTCGGCAAAGGAGTCGATAAGTACCACGTCGTAACCCGGGAGAAGAACTTGCTCAATAACCGTCTTGGGATTGCTGTCACAATATTCACCGATGAATAGAATGTCGACCTCACCGAACTTAGGGAAACGTTTCACGTAACCGTATAGATCGATCCTGGTCATTTCCGCCGAGATGAATAGAACTTTAAAGCCTTTCAGTGCCAGGTCGGATAGGATATCCAAGGAAACTGTGGATTTACCTACACCTGGGTCTCCGATAAGCATGAAGTTACAAGCCTTAGGTAAACCACCATCATTGGTGAATAGCAGATCGACTGGCTTACCTGTGGACATCGGAATGAATAGATCATCAGGAAATTCCTGATGTTTCATACGGACGAGCTCCAATGGCTTTTCAATGTAGTCGGGAGCGGGTGTGTTGTTAGCACTTAGAGGAGGAAGTCCCTGCTCTTCTCTCTTCTTTGCAGCCGCGATACGGACTGCTTCAGCGATACGGGCTTTAGCCTCATCGCTCATAGGTTTTCTGGTACCGGTCGGTTCTTTGTAAGCCATAGATGTTTGTTTTTGATTATGTTGCTAAATTAAGGAATTAGTTTGAGATAAAAAAATTATTCGCCGGAACTTTCATCATATTCTTGAATAATTTCTCCGCCGAAGAAATCTCCCCATGCTCCAAATCCAAAATCGGTATCGGGTTCGATGTCGGCTAGGACGATGCGAGCATACGGATCTCCCAGACTACCTTCCTCTTTTTCTTTTTCAAATCTAGCTTTAAGCATATCCAAGTTGTTGCTTAATTGATAACGGTCGCCATCTACGTGGCACATGATAAGTACGTACATATGTTTAGGATTTAATTGATTGAATTTTTGATAGTTCTCCTAGTAGGCTAGGTAACTGGTTTTCGGTAATAAATAACACTGAGGAGAATCCTTGCTCATGTTCTGCGGCAGCTTCTTCCAGTACATAATCTACATACTCGCCGAAGTCTTCGAATTCATCTTCGATAAAGGCTTCGTCATCGTCAGTGAGGTGAATTTTTTCAACTACAACCTTATCATTAAGGTACCCTCCAGTAGCTATTAGAATATGGGTTTCTTTTTGTATCATGATTCTTATTGATTTATAATGTAAAAATAAGAAACCCAGTCCAGATAAAAAAATTATTAGACAATTATTTTCTGATATATACAGAACAAATAAATTCAGATATGCAAAAGATTAAATCATTCGGTGAATTTTTAAACGAAAAACAATTCGATCTATCCGATCCTAGCACCGCTGGTGATGTACTTGCCGGAGTGTTAGCAGCTAACCGTCAGGTTAAAGAACAACCTAGAGGAAAAAATCAAGGTCCAGAGGTTGATAAGTATTTAAAGAGTGTTGATCTGAAGTCAGGATTACCTTGGTGTGCAGCTTTTGTTTATTATATCTTCTCAGAGTTATCTAAGAGACTCAGTCAACCTAACCCGTTACCTAAAACCGGCGGTGTTATGCTGCACTGGGAAACTGCTCCAGCAGATGTTAAAATAAAAATTGCTGATGCTAGAACAAATCCAAGTCTTATTAAACCAGGGCAGATATTCATTATGACTAGACCTGGAAGAGGAGCTGGACACACTGGTATAGTTATTAGTTCGGATCCTTCCAAAGGAACGTTTACCTCTATTGAAGGTAACACTAACGACCAACAATCAGGAGAAGGAGATAGAGTTGGTGTTAATACCAGAAGGATTAATTCTAAAAACCTGGTTGGTTTCTTGGATTACTTTAAAAAGGAAAGAACAGCAGAATTCGAGGCAGACATTAAAAAGAGTGTCGATCCTAGAACCCTAGCATTACCACCGGTGGACGGTGTTCCTGATGATGAGGTTGTTGGACCTGGAGCAGTAGGAAGTGCAACTCAGAGAATGGCTCAACCAGGAGAACATGATAGAGACAAAGGCTTTCTTGGAACCTTCTTTAGCGGTATGGCTTCATTCTTAGGAAAAAGTAATCCTGACTATAGTGTTGGAGATATAAAAGATATAATGAGTAAGATTAGATAACCAACGGTGTAATTCATCAGACCGAACGGTAGATAATGAAAATAAAAAAAGGCTAGATTTCTCTAGCCTTTCTTGTATATGTCGATTTTTCTTCTAATCCTCTTCTGTTAACTGCGGATAGTATTCTTGTATCTCTTCTTTTGTGTATCCAAATTTTTCCCTAAGCATGTTGGACAGGGAGATAACACCGCCGGTATATTCAACTAAGGGATATTCCTCTTCATTAACAACCTTATGTGCTATTGAATACTCTTCCAGATAATCATAGAATATTTTATCTGCAATTTCATTCTCGTTTAATACCGTTGGTACCTCAATGGTTTTAATGACTAGTTTCATTGGTTCTACGTTTATAAACATTAACATCAATAGAATCTCCGACCGAAAATGCTCGGTTGGATTTGAAAGTCATGCTATCCGTGGTTACTATTCGATATCTAGGATTGACATCATCAACCACACTGATTTGGATTCTGTCACATGATTTCACCTCGGATTTGGTGATTATCAAATCGAATGTATCTTTGTTGATAATCATTACCTCATCAATAACCGGTGCGGGTCTACCACACGAAACAAGCAGAATAGCTATAATTACTAATAGTCTCATATTATACAATTTGTTCTAGTTTAAGAGATTTGTCCAATTTGAAGTCTATCATCATATCTTCAATCACTTTATCTGACATCAGATGTTTCCATTTGTTGATGAATAGTTTAAAATATCTATCCGCAGCATCAATATGCTTACGTGTTTCGCAGGATTCTAGAACTGCCAGAGCTTTAGAATAATCCATTAAGTGTGACTGGTTTTCCATATAGTAAAAGTAAATAAACATCCCAAGATAAAAAAATTATTTATCAGATTTTTTTCTTAGTTGAGTTTCCGGGGTGTTTGTGTCTCCAGTATCCGATTTGCATAGAATCCATCATTCATGCAATTGTCGCAGAGTATTCTTAGATATCTGCCGTTCTTTTCCACTCCGGGATTAATATGAAGTGTAACCATTTTTACCTTGTCCGAGGTGTATTCTCCATGACAAGATCCGCACATTGTCTTTTTTTCTTTCTTAGCCATACTGTATAAAAAAGGTCCGAATGAAGATCCGGACCTTTTGATAACAACTAAAAGCTTACGCTTTAGTCATTCTTCTTTTAGCAGTTTTAACTGAAGCACGGTTAGCTGCAGTCTTACGAGCATTAGCAACTTTGAATGCAGAGTTAACAATGGCTTCGTTTTTGTAACGACCAGAGAAAACTTCGCTTACTGTGCTAGTTGCAAATCCTGTACGGGTTGAAGCAGCAGTTACGTCACCGCGTCTGCGGAATTCGTTGATTACTGATACTTTTTGCTCGTAAGTAGGTTTAGCTACTTTAGGTGTCATTGCTTTTTTAGATGCTTTAGCTGGCATCGCTTTTTTAGAATTTTTCATAACAATAATTGTTTTTAAGTTCCTATATTATAGCAAATACCTTAGATAATGTTTCACAAAAAACCCCCGAGTCGCTTGGCGTCCCGGGGGTTTTCTTATATATGAGGACATCAGATCCGTTGATCTGACGGAGGAAATGTATATATTACTTTGTCGTTGGGTTTTTCACGTATCTGTGGGGAAACACCGCGGGCATTATAGAATCTCTTCCTCTTTGAGCTTACCGTGAATAGAAGCAATCTTATTATGGTCCGCATTTTCTATCTCATCAAGTAAAGCCTCCATAGCACTTGAACCCATGTCCATTTCCAAATCTGAAGGTTCCCAATACTTATCTAGCAGGATAACACCAAGACTACCTAACTCATCGAAGCCGGAAGATTCAACAAGTTGACTAAGTTCCGTTCTCATACGAAACCCTTCCACCATTTTACCTTGGCTGAGGTATAAATCATTTATTTTCATTTCTTGGGGTTTTAATAGTGAGAAACAACATGATTAACACTGAGCCTAACCAGCTCTTGAAAGAAACCACTACCGGGAGGCCCAGTAGCTGTAATCCATAAACTAATGATAGTGGGAATAGTGCAATGATTCCCAGAGCCACGATAGCAACAAATGCGATGGTTCCAATGCCCATACCGCTGACGTCTCCCTGAGACATCGTTTTCAACTTACTTATAATCTTATTCATATTCGTTTTTTAAATTTCCCAAGGTTCAGTGTCATTAACGCCAAGTTTCCATGAAACCTTACCGTCGATAAGGATCTCCATGATAGGACCATATCCTTTATCTTTTGCTGAAATGCTCTTGATGTAGTATCCAGGTCTTTTAACCTTATCGTAAACGAAGCGTTGTCCGCTTTGATATACCACCGTTACCTCATAACCTCCTGGTTGTAGGCTGAGATCATTAGTTCTGAATTTGTCTGCGACTCTTAATTCTGCCATGATATGTTTGTTTAAAATGTTAGCTGAATGGGTCAAGATCCGAATTAGGAATAAGGTTCCAACTCTTTTCGGCTCCTGGTGATTTAGCAAGACTTATAGTCTTAGCTTCCTCCTTTAGTTTCACTAATGCCTCCTTGAATTCACCGTCTTTGATAAGAGCTAATATAGCCTTAGTTGCCTCTACACCAATCTCAACCTGATACACAACTGCATGGCGATGTCTGTTAGCATTTGCTCTAAGACTCATCATCCCAAGTTCTCGTGGGTCTATTTGAAGATCTCCTGTGTCAACGTTGTATGTGACTGGTCTGAATGATTCGATGCCGTGTGCATCTGCGATTCCGTAAAATTTCATGATGTTTGGTTTTAGCTTATTTATCTTTCTATAAGGTAAATGTAATTAATCCTCGTCAGATAAAAAAATTATTTGCATAAAAAAAGGAGGGACTCCGAAGATTCCACTCCTTTTGGGAAATTGGGCTATTGCTTCTATATATTTTCTCTCCAATACTTTTTTTGTAACTCTAACAAAAATTTCCAGGTAAGCACCTCTTCAGAAAAGATTCTTTTATATTCTTCGTGGTTGGGCGGTTTGATTTCTCCGAGCCTCCAACTGTAGATTAAATCATCCTTGACTTTCTTTTTCTCAACTCTGATTCTGTTTTGTCTATCAAGTCTAGCCAAGATTCTGCAGCTGATTCCACCTCGGGCATTCTCTGCCTTGTGAATGATTCTTTGCTTCTTAAGCCTTCTTAATTTTTTCTTTAATATCTCTAGGAGCATACTCTAAATAAGTTTTTATGCGTGACTTGATTATATCTTCACCTGCAATTAATCCTAGTTTTTCAAGATTGTTCATGATTCGCTGAATGTCTACTTCACCGTTGGTGGCATGAATCTCCCTACCTATCTCCCGATAGATAAGGTCGTTGTTTAATTCGTCTGCATTCATTACTTACCGTCGTTATTTATAAGTAGTCCGATACAGTGTAACAGTATCCGATGTTTGTCTTCAGGATTAACCGCACTGTTGTTCAACTCCTTCTTAACCGCAAGTGTTTGTAGATAAAGCCCTCGGGCTAACTTTTCAACTTCCTTTCGATAGACGCTTAGTAGCTCTTCCGTTCTTTGATCCATTATTGTTCGCTAATTTTTATTTGCCCGCTGCAAAGTTTACTAACACATTTCCAGCAGGTTACCTTCTCGGCTTTGTAGTCGACCTTTTCGACCTTGGTATTACATATTTTACAATTAAGGGATTTGAAGGTCTTCGGACCTTTGCTCCCGGCTGTGCTTTTGTTTACTGATAGCGCCATTAGTCTTCAAGTTCTAAGTTAACCATTGGGTCCGGTATGATTTGATAACCGGGAATATTTTCCTTCACGTACTTTGCTAGAAACTGGCATCTTTCATATTCCTCTTGGATTATGAAAAGACTCATCATACGGTCTATCGCTTTACAGATAGCACCCATGTCGCCAGATTCTAAAGCCTTGGGTCCTTGTGAAACCAACATGTTGTAGGCCATGTAACAACCTTCAACAAATTCTTTCTTCGCAATCTCCTTTAGCTTCTTTTGAATCTGCTTAGAGTGTTCCTCCAAGTGATCCTCGAATTCAAAATCGTCGTCTTCTTCGTACATAATTACTTCTCTTTATTCCAGTATGTGTGCGGTTTTACCCAGACCATTCTCTTTCACGTCCCGATATAAGGTTCCTCCTTCGGATACTATTTCCATCTCACCTTCAAACTCTGTGCTAGTGTCTTTTCTAATTTTTTCTCTGACAATAGCACCGCCGGCTAGATAAACTTTGTTCTGTATCTCGTGATGTTTTGCCTTGCTATCTGTCGTGCAGATAAATCTGATTGCCGCCATATTGAATGTTTCTATATTTATTCTAGTTCAGAAATACCAAAAAATTTCCATTTAGTCGGACAAAGTCGGTGTCTCCCTCATTTTGGTCAACCACCCTTTAAAGATTGTTTTCTCTCTTTCGTTCATTCCGTTGTTGAATGCTGCGAAGTTACCTGCAGATGCTTTAAAGTCTGCTACCAATTGCTCCAATGTGCGGGGTGCTTTTTCTTTGCTGTTCATGATTCCTATTTTTAGATTGTGTGTATTAATAAATTGTGCCTGATTCATCAAACTCGTATTCTCCTTCTTCGATTCTATCCTCCACGTTGTCGTCACAGAAGTAGTCTTCAACTCCATTCTCCAGACGGATAAGAATATCTGCCATGTGTACCGAGAATTTTTCTGAGGCTTTTCCAATTGCTGCTGCAGCTGCTGGATACCGTGGGTCCGAGTTAAGCAACGTGCATTCAAATTCGATATCGGTTTTACTTCCGCATTCAATAATCTCGTACTCTACCCACTGAGCCAAAGAATCTGGTATACCCAACCACTTCTTAAACATTTTGTCGTTGGTGATTTCAAGAGCTTGTTGAACGTGAATCTCGTATTCATCGAATTCGATGTTGGTGCGGTTGTTCTTGAAAACGAATTGATTCCCATTTTTTTCATAGTAGTCGTTGCCGAGTAACTCCGTCATTTCATCATGTACGGGTTCAAGGAGTGCGCAGTCGTCTGCTGCCCAGAGAGCTGCTTGGTGGTATTCGTTCTCCATTAGTATTTCTCTCACCTCTTCTATTGCCTTTAACTTAGCTGCCGGTTCTAGATCATTGTAACTGTAAATTTGAATTGTTCTCATACGGGTGTTTGTTTGTTATATCTCAAAGATAAAAAATCTTAACCAGATAAAAAAATTAATCCGAATATTTTTTTGAAAAAAAGTTATAGAGCGTTTCCGTCGATATCGTATTTTTCACCGCGGGCGATAAGGTCCTCGATAATGTTCTCCTCACTAAGCTGTTCGTTGTATGCGGTCTCAAGATCATCATATAGTTTCTTAGCTCTGTTTCTAGACCATTCTCCTAGTGCCTCCTCGATTGGTGGTATTGCAGCCTCAACGTCGATAGTGATAATCATACCTGTGCCCATGTCCTTTTCAACCTCATCGTCACCATCAACCTCTACGTGTGCGATCATTGTATTATGGTGGGAGTATCGGGTTGACTCTCGGCGGATAGCAATACTGAGGTTATCAGCAACCTCATCCAGTACCTTAATCCCCAAGGCCTCAGTGATAAACTTTTTGTTGTCCGCGTTATAAACTCTGGCCGTGAATGAAGCCCCATCTCCTTGGCTCCAAAATCCTGACCATTCAACTTCTATGTCGGTTAGACCTAAAGCCTCCATGTCCTCGTGAAAGCCTTCGATAATAGGATCCGACCACCACTCAGAATCGAATTCAGAAATTGATTGTTGTTCTTTCTGAACGATTTCTTCTTGTACCTCTTTTGGTAATTCTTCGAAAGAGTATTCTTTCTCTTCTGAAAAAGATTCGAATGTTTTTATTTTTTCCATTTACTTATTTCTTTTTAGAATTTTTCGGATTCTTATTTTTATAATTCAAAAGTAATATTTCCAATTCAGATAAAAAAATTATTCCACAAAAAAAATTCTAGGTGTCTAGAATTTCTTTTCCATTTAAAAATAAGTTGTTTAAACTTTTTGTTTTTCTTTTTCAGCATCAGTATAATGATCGCGGATACAATTATTATCGTGTGCGAGGATTCCGAAAACGACACATGTTACAATTAGCAACATCGGTTTGAAAAGGCTGGGCCAACACCCCGGGTTGGGTTCATCGGTTAACAGGGTTATTCCTAACCAGGTTAGGATTAAGGCAACACTGAATATTTTGCCTTGTCTCCTGAAAGAGCTGTAGGTGCATTTTTTGTGTTTCTTCATGTTCTTATATATTCGTGAATTTTCTAGAATTACCTCCGGTTAACACAAGCCCTTTGCTAACCCTTGGTAGCCGGGCTAATGGGGTTAGCCAAAAATGAAGGCGACGATTGTAATGGTGGTAAACCAAACCACTGCCACCGCCAGCATGATTAGCTGTTCTCTATTCCATTTTTTCATAGTGTAAATTTATATTAATTTCTCGGAGTAAAAAAATTATTCCGGAGTTATTTCCCTACGAGGGCCCGGCTACATAGTATATTAGCATCATACTACAAAACTGGCCCTTAGTTTATTTTTTTATCCCGCAAAAATGACTTACATTTACATTGGGGGATTGTGTGCTTATAAAAAAACCCCGGAGCTGATTCCGAGGTGTTAGAAAAGTTATTAACAATTGTTAGTCAAACTTAAGCTTGGAGAGCATGTGAAGAGCTCTTCTCATCTCACTCTTCACCTCCTCAGAGCTTCCAGCTCTGTATCTTTCCTGATAGCCAGGAGCCAGAGAGGACTCAATCGAATCGATCACGTCATCCACGATGGTCTGATCTGCAAGAGGAGCCAGCAGAGTGCCTCCGTCTTCCCAGCTCTCAGTGTCCTTCGGCTCAGTGTCATCCTTATAAAGATCAGTGGCGTAGTTGACAATGGTGTCATCGGTGACATGGTACTCCTTCTCAGCATCCTCGCCCCAGTCGAAGACCAACTGGTACTCCTCGGGCACCTCCTCAAGGTTGATCACCCAGTAGCCTTGCACCGGGCTCTTGCCCTTTAGGATCCCAAGCCACCCGGCGTGGGCCACAAGATCAAAGAGCTGTTGCTCTGGCTTGTACTCGACCTCCATGTACTCCTCGGGTTCCTGGTCGTCCTGGTTCCAAGGTGCATTTGGATCATTGTCCCACCAATCCCCTTCGTTCAGGTCCTTAAATGTTTTTAGATTCTTCATTGGGTTATTCATGTTATGTTAACCTATATATCCCACACACCGTGGGGGGTTTCGAGGGTGAACTCTGGGATGGACCCGGCCACCAAATAAGTAAGACTAATTGGGTTCCGTCTCTTATAGAGAGTAGAGAGAGGAGAGCTCAGATACCTAGTATCTAAGCAAGTAACTAAGCTCCTATCAGATCCTAGATAGCAGGGAGTACACCTCGGAATCCAGTACCCGAGGCGGGGCGAGGGAAACCCAGCCCTAAAAGCACCATACGGGGCGCTTTTCGAGGCGGGTATTTCCGGGGCTTCCGAGGCGTCCCAGATTCCCCCAGAAAACCACACCGTTTACCACTTCTTACCACAATTTTCCATATCGGATCTCGGCCCAGATAGCTAGGGGAAATTGGGTGGGGTAAACGGGGATTTCTAAAAAGTCCCTGTAATCCACCCTGGGTGGTAGCTCGGCCCTCTAGAGGGGCTTCCAAAAGGGCCTAGTTTCCGCGAGATGTACCAGATGGCCAGGTCTACTCACGCTCTCTCTTGTATGCTCTCGGGTTACCCACATGGGTATACTATATTACTAACATACTATGTTTCTGGGGGTCATAAAACTTGGGGTTGGATGTCGACTAAGACCCCTCAGCTCCCTGGGCAGCTCTTAGTCTACCTCTCTCTAGTCTACTCTCTCTTGTCTCTCTTGTCTGCCTATGGTTTGGTCT
>Ga0102919_1000184_pt1 | contig 15248 bp, 12 predicted proteins | sample Colrivmet1563A02_FD_78203 | JGI IMG/M metagenome (GOLD analysis project Ga0102919, IMG submission 78203) | Estuarine microbial communities from the Columbia River estuary - metaG 1563A-02 | ecosystem: Environmental > Aquatic > Marine > Intertidal zone > Estuary | place: USA: Columbia River... | reverse complement strand
CGTGATGCATCGAGTTATCAGTTTTTGCCGTATTCAGACCATCATTTATTCAACATCGATGACATCCGCGAAATCCGGAATCAGTATAGACGCCTGAACAATCCAGATGCCTGGATCCTGACCACGGCCAAAGATGCGGTTCGGTTGTTGCCGTATGAGAAAGAAATGCAAGATCTGCCGCTCTACATAACCGATTACACGCATCGATTCCTGTTCGATGGGAAACAATTATTTCAAGCATACATTCAAAACTACATGGCTCGTTTTCGAGCGAATTGATCATGGGAAGAAAGAACAATAAACGAGTTAAGCAAACCCGGCAAGTGAGGTCGGTTCCCAATCTGCTGAAAGGCCATTTGGACATCACTCGATCGGGTATTGGCTATGTGCGTGTGGAAGGCATGGATATGGATATACTGATCCGTCCGGGCGATTTCAATACCGCCTTACATGGCGATACGGTGGAAGTCGGTGTCAAGCAAATTAAGGCGGGAGGTCGACGGATGCAAGGCGTTATTCGCCGAGTAATCAAGCGTCGTCGTACGGAGTTTATCGGACAACTGGAAGCGGGCAAGCGTCAGGTGTTTTTCGTGCCCGAATACGACAAGCCCATGCCCGATCTATTTATTCCCAGCAGCAAGCTGAACGGGGCTGTCCCAGGCGATCGAGTGTTGGTTCGTTTGATCGATTGGGAAAAAGAGGGTGGAGGTCGTCCGGTAGGCGAAGTACTTTCTGTATTGACGGAGGAGAACAGCCAAGAGGTAGCCATGAAGAATCTTCTGTTGGATGCTGGATTTCCGTTGTCTTTTTCTGACGAGGCCCAAGAAGTGGCGGCCCGCATTTCCGATCGGATCTCGGACGAGGAGATCGCCGTGCGTCGGGATTTCAGAAACGTTTTCACGGTTACCATCGACCCGGTTGATGCGCGTGATTTTGATGACGCCTTATCCATACAACCACTAACGGGGCCTTGGATGGAGGTGGGCGTACACATTGCCGACGTAAGTCATTATTTGGAGGCCGGAACGTCGTTGGATGAAGAGGCTTTTGAACGAGCTACTTCGGTGTATTTGCCCGATCGGGTATTGCCCATGTTGCCGGAGCACATTTCCAATGAACTTTGTTCGCTACGTCCTAAGGAGGACAAACTCACCTTTTCGGCCGTTTTCGAGATACATGCTGAAAGCGGCGAGGTTCGTCATTCTTGGTTGGGTAAGACTGTGATTCATTCCAACCATCGGTTCGCCTATGAGGAAGTCCAAACCATCATTGAACAGGGGAGTGGCTTACATGCCGATTCCATTTTGGTTTTGAATCGGATGGCCCGACAATTGCGTGCTCAACGATTTGCCAACGGAGCCATTAATTTCTCCTCCCAGGAAGTACGATTCCGATTGGATGAACAGGGGACGCCATTGGGGATCACCATTAAGGAAAGTAAAGAAGCGCATCAGCTCATTGAAGAATACATGCTGCTGGCCAATCGCGTGGTAGCCGAATTTTTGGGAAAGGTCAAAGTGCAAGACAAGGCCCTGCCTTTTCCGTATCGAACACACGATGATCCCGATCGCGAAAAACTATTGCCCTTTGTAGCTTTTGCCAAGAAATTTGGACATCGTTTCGATCTTTCCTCACCCGAGGCGATCACCGACTCCTTCAACCAACTATTGCAAGATGTTCAAGGAAGGCCCGAGCAGCACGTGCTGGAACAATTGGGTATTCGAACTATGGCCAAGGCCAAGTACACGGTAGAGAACATTGGACACTATGGGCTGGGATTTGAGCATTATTGCCATTTTACCTCCCCGATCCGGCGCTATCCCGATGTGCTGGTGCATCGACAACTTTTTGAGGTGCTTAATAAAAAGGCACAAATCGATAAAAAGATGGCCGATAAATGCATCCATTGCAGCGACCGAGAGCGGGCAGCCATGGAAGCGGAACGAGCGGCCAATAAATACCTGCAGGTTCGGTACATGCAACAGTTCCTGGGTCATGAGTTCGAGGGCGTGATCAGTGGGGTGGCCAGTTTTGGGTTCTGGGTGGAAACCGTTGAGCATAAATGCGAGGGGTTGGTATCGGCACAGTCCTTGTATGAATGGGATGATTTTCGCCACCTCGAATCCGACTACTGTTTACAGGGTATGCGTACGGGAATCCGCTTCAGTATGGGAGACAAAATCCGCATTCGGGTTGTATCCGCAAATCTGGTCAAACGTCAATTGGATTACGAATGGGTTTCCGACCAGCAGGTATCTCCGAAAAAAACAAGTGCGCGTAAGCCAAAAACAACCAAATGATGGTTAATTTGTCGCATGCGATCCTTTGAGGAATTATCCCTGTCATTTTCAACGCGTTTTGAAACGGACCATTTTCCGACAACGCCCGATACCTTGTATGGCCCCAATCGTTATTTTTTAAAACTGGGTGGCAAGCGGGTTCGTCCGGTTCTTTGCCTGATGGGCCATGAACTATTCGATGAACTAAATGAAGACACCTGGCAGCTGGCTACTGCGGTAGAGCTGTTTCATAATTTCACGCTGATCCACGACGACATCATGGATCAAGCTCCTCTGCGTCGCGGACTTCCAACTGTGCACACCAAGTTTGGCATGAATACCGCCCTGCTTTCCGGGGATGTAATGCTCATAAAGGCCTACGAGTACGTGAGTCGTATTTCGACTAAGCATCAGTCGGAGGTTCTGCATCTGTTCAACCAAACGGCTCGAGAGGTTTGCGAGGGTCAGCAATTGGATATGGACTTTGAAAATCGTGATCAGGTTGCGATTGACGAATATTTACGGATGATCGAACTAAAGACATCCGTTTTGTTGGCAGCCAGTTTGCAATTGGGCTCCATGCTTGGTGGTGCTACTCAACGAAATCAGGAGCGCCTGTACGAGTTTGGTCGAAAACTGGGCTTGGCTTTTCAGGTTCAGGACGATTACCTCGATGCATTCGGCGATCCGGAAAAATTTGGCAAACAAGTGGGCGGGGATATCCTGGCTAATAAAAAGACTTTTCTATTGATTCATGCCCTGGAGGTGGCTGATCCGTCCACCAAAGCCGAGCTCATGCAATTGATGCAAGAAAATCCGGCCGATAAAGTAGCGCGTATTCTGGGAGTCTTTCGGAAAACCGGGGTAGATGCCTGGGCCTTGGAGCTCAAAAAAAGATTCTTGAATGAAGCCATGTCGGCACTCGATGACATAGCCGTTTTGTCTGTGCGGAAGAAACCACTGATCGACCTGGCTCATTATTTGATCCAGCGGGAACACTAAAAAAAGCCTTTCATGTTATCAAAGCTATTTCGAAAAAAATCCATTGAATCCATTCAAGCCCAATACGATGAGCAGCAACGAACCGGTCAGGGATTGCAGCGCATCCTGGGTGTTCGGGATCTGACCTTTTTGGGTATTGCTGCGGTTATTGGTGCCGGTATTTTTTCAACCATCGGAGGTGCCGCCTTTCAGGGTGGCCCCGGTATTACCGTTCTGTTTGTCCTCACGGCCATTACTTGCGGGTTCTCGGCCCTTTGCTATGCCGAGTTTGCCAGTCGGGTGCCAGTGGCTGGCAGCGCTTACACATACTCCTATGTTACGTTTGGCGAGTTGATCGCCTGGATCATCGGTTGGGCCTTGATCCTCGAATATGCCATCGGAAATATGGTCGTAGCGATTTCTTGGAGTGGTTATTTCAACAATTTACTGGTGAACATTTTTCACATTCATCTTCCTGGATGGTTATTGATTGATCCGGAGACCGCCACATCTGCCTATTCAGAATCTGTAAAGGCTTTAGCGAATTCTGCCTCAATTGTCGATCCCGCCAAATTGGCGAGTTACCGATATGCCGTAGAGGCCTTCGAACAGGCTCCGATGTTGATGGGTTATAAGATCTTCTTTAATCTTCCTGCACTCTGTATTGTTTTGTTGGTCACCTGGCTTTCCTACATTGGAATCAAGGAGAGTAAACAATCGGCCAACGCGATGGTATTATTTAAGATCGGGGTGATCATTTTTGTGATCGTTGCCGGTGCTTTTTTTGTCGACACCAATAATTGGCAACCATTTCTGCCCAATGGTTTTGAAGGAGTTTTGAAAGGGGTTTCGGCTGTTTTCTATGCCTACATCGGATTTGATGCGATCTCCACCACCGCAGAAGAGTGTAAGGATCCCAAAAGGGATATGCCACGTGGAATGATCTATTCCCTGTTGATCTGTACCGTCTTGTACATTCTGATCACCTTGGTGTTAACCGGCATGGAAAGCTATCAACGTTTTGAGGGAGTGAACGATCCGCTGGCATTTGTGTTCGAAAACCGTGCGCCTTGGATCGAGAAGATCGTTTCGGTCAGTGCCATCATCGCCACTACTTCCGTATTGTTGGTATTTCAGATCGGTCAGCCTCGGATCTGGATGAGCATGAGTCGAGATGGTTTATTACCCAAGAAATTCCAGCAAGTACATCCTAAATATCAAACACCCGGATTTGCAACCATCGTGACCGGTGTTTTCATCGGTATTGGCGCCATGCTGATTCGCAGCGGACTGGTCACTGATTTAACAAGCATCGGCACTTTATTTGCGTTTGTACTTGTTTCAGCGGGTGTACTCTTCTTGCCCCCGCGTAAAGCTGAGCCCGGAAAATTCTCTTTACCCTACATCAACGGCCAGTGGTTAATTCCAGCCCTCTTTGTTTTGTTGATCTATTTATTCCGCGCACGATTGACGGAGATATCCAGTTTGATCAGTGCGGGTGAATCAGGTAGCATTACGTTGGTGCAGGGGTTGTTTTTGCTCTATATCTTGATCGGGTCGATCCTGAGTGTGCTGACCTTCATGCGTCGATATTCTTTCATACCGATCATGGGCGTGATGTCGTGTATGTACCTGATGATCGAGATCCCCGCCATCAGTTGGATCTGGTTTTTATTCTGGATGGGTGGGGGATTATTGATCTATTTCCTGTATGGATACCGGCACAGCCGGTTGGGCCAATAAGTCCATTTCAGATCCGCCAGGGGGATTTCGTATTTTTGTCCCGCTACAAGCCAGACCATCGATCCCGCGCTTCCAGTGGGGTAGGAAAGTCCGGACAGCATAGAGCGATGTACCGGTGAATAGCCGGGTTCCGCGCAAGCGGAAACAGCCAGTGCCACAGAAAATAACTACCGGTCGGGCAACCGAACGGCAAAGGTGAAAACGTAGGGTAAGAGCCTACGGGGGTCGCGGGTGACCGGGATCTTGGGTAAACCTTGCATGCTGAAATGCCATGTATAGTACCGTTTGAGGGCGGCTCGCCCGAGGTACAGGGTAGGCAGCTCGATTTCGTTGGGTAACCTTCGAAACAGATAAATGATGGTCCTCGACCGAATCCGGCTTATCGGCTTGTAGCATTTTTTACCTTACAACGGTTATCTTCGCACCATGACAATCGAGAAATTACAGGATATGCGGTCCCGCGTTACCGGGATAAGGAGGTTTCTTTGACGTCGAGAACCGACTATATAAAATCGCACAAGACAAGCAGCTTTCGCTGAGTCCCGGTTTTTGGGACGACAACAAGCGTGCCACCGAGATTCTCAAGAACATCAAGCTTAACGAATACTGGGTAAATCTGTTTGAATCGACCGAAACGGCCGTGGAAGATTTTGCCGTGCTGTTTGAATTCTGGAAAGCCGGCGATGCTACCGAAACAGAAACACTGGAGGCATTCGATAAGGCCGTGAATCAGATAGATGATGCGGAGTTCAAGGCCACCCTCAATGAGCCGGAAGATGAACTACCGGCGGTCTTACAGATCAATTCCGGGGCAGGTGGTACGGAAAGTCAGGATTGGTCAGAAATGCTTGCCCGGATGTACCGGATGTATGGGGAACGCCAGGGATGGAAAGTCACCGAATTGGATTGGGTATGGGGAGATGGGGCAGGTATCAAGACGGCCACGTTGCAATTTGATGGTCCTTTTGCCTACGGATTTCTAAAAGGAGAAAGCGGCGTGCATCGGTTGGTACGCGTTTCGCCTTTTGATAGCAATGCACGACGTCATACTTCCTTTTCCTCAGTCTTTGTCTATCCATTGGTCGATGACACGATCAACATTGAGATCAGAGATGCCGATGTAAAAATGGAAACTTCCCGCAGTGGGGGTGCGGGTGGACAGAACGTAAACAAAGTAGAGACCAAGGTTCAACTGACCCACTTACCCTCTGGCATGGTGGTGGTTTGCCAAACCGAACGAACCCAATTGGGCAACCGCGAGAAGGCTATGCAAATGTTGAAAAGCCGGTTGTACGAGGAAGAATTGCGCAAGCGCAATGAACTGAAGGATGCGACAAATTCCAAAAAGAAAAAGATCGAGTGGGGGAGCCAGATCCGCTCGTATGTTTTTCATCCCTACAAAATGATCAAAGATCACCGGACCGATTTCGAGACCGGAAACATACAACCTGTTATGGACGGTGAACTGGATGGTTTCATCAAGGCCTTCTTGATGAGCGAAAAAGAAGCAGAGTCCTGATTACTCAACCCTACACGAATTACGGTTGCCCCTCCCTTTTTTTCCGATTACACGATGAATCTTTACGGTAGCCCTAGTCGTATTACTACCATTTGTATAAATCTATCCGGCTTGTCGGTAGAATGATGCTCGTCTATTTATTTGAAAATCAACAGTATGGGTTAGGGTATTCAAAAGCGGTTTTTATTGAATTCCAATTGCCTAACGAAACTCAGTCGATTACAGGATGGGGTCGGTTTTTTTCGGATCGGGTTGGAGTTACTTTCATGTGATCCAGCATCTAACCCATTTATGAACCTTAAAAACATACAAGACCCTAGCTCTCCCAATCGGGATTTGTTTTTATTGGAGCGATCCTCTTGGATTCGTTTGTTCATGATATTGTTGCTGATCATACTTCAATGGTCACTTCGTGCTCAGCCACCTACTCGAGTAAAAACAACGATCGAGGCCTCTTTGCGCAATCAAGTTGAGCAAACGATTCGAGCCAGTAGTCGCAAGTTTCAGATCATACCCAATTCCGGGCAAGAAGGACTGCCTACTTCCGTTCTCGGATATTTTACCACCGATCGTTCTTTTGTTTTCATACAACATGACCGGCTACGGGTCATCATCCTAGAGACCATTGAAGCTGAAAGCCATACACCGAATGTGGACGGAGCGCGATTCATAGCCGGACCCAGTGAGATGAAGTATCGCTTTTTTGATCTGGTATTTGAAGGAAGTTCCCCGTTTTCTGAATTGGAACAAAAACATCCCTTTGAAACTCGCCGTAACTATCTTCATACAGTTGGAAGAAGTAATGCCGTTCCCAGTTACGGGGAATGGGTTCTGAAAAATGTATATCCCGGAATTGATATCCGTCTGTATAGCCAACAGCAAGGTCATTTAGAGTTCGACTGGATCCTTTGGCCAGGTGCTGACCCCGGTAAAATTCAGATGCGTTTTGAAGGAAATTCCGATCTGGCATTAACCGAAAATGGGGCGCTTCGCGTGGGTCTGGGTAATGGGCATTATGACATGAATCTGCCCGAAAGCTATTCTGTTCTACCGAGTGGCAAAAAGGCTGTCGACGTTCGATTCCAACTGAAAGGAACCAATGCCGTCGAATTTCAGATCAAGGACACCTACGATCTGAGCCAGCCGTTGGTGATTGATCCAGATCTAATTTGGGGCATCTTTTTCGATGGGGCGAGTGCAAGCTTCGATGAATATTTGTACGCAATAGAAAAGAATCCGGTTAGTGAATTAATCTATTGTGCCGGTGCTGCAAACTTGCAAGTTTCTACTGTTTATGCCGCTTCCTTGAGTGGCGCCTACGATGGTACCTTTTCTTCCAATCCCGACGCTTTTATCTATGCCTTGACACCCGATGGTCAAACGGTTAAATACGCCACCTATTTAGGCGGAACTGGATCTGATATTGCCATTGGGCTGGCCGTTTATGATACGGCCGTTTTTGTGACCGGATATACGGCGTCCAGTGCTTTCCCGGTTACAGGCAATGCTTGGGACAATAGCTATGGAGGCAGCATCGATGGATTCATAACCGTGCTGAATGATTCTTTGAATCGGATTGTTTATTCAAGCTTTTTGGGAGCTTCCGGCACCGATTATGCCTATACGGTGCGTGCAACGGGTGCCGATGCTTTTGTGATCTCCTTGCAGGTTTCTGCCGCATTGCCAATCGTAAGCCCGCAGAATTATTTATTGGGCGCAGCCGATGCAACTTTTGGCGGAAGCAATGAAGCATGGATCGGACGATTTTATAACTATAATCAATTAAATTTTGGAACCTACGTAGGCGGAAGTGATGTAGATCAAATCAATGATTTCCAAGTTTTATCTACTGGGTCGATCCTATTTGTCGGTTACACCAAATCAATCGCCGAGGTCAATGCAAGCATTACCCACAACAACAATACACGAACCGATGCTTTATTTGGTCGGATCGATGTTCGAGAAGGGCAGGCCATTTTCCAATACATCGAAAAATTCGGGGGAAACAATACCGATAATGCTTGGGGGATTACCTGTTTAGGTGATTCGATTTCCATTGTAGTCGGACAAACTACATCCAGCACCGGTTTCCCGCTGGGTACGGGTACCCCTTTTCAGGCTGTAAACGGCGGAGGTACGGAAGCATTCATAGCTCGATTCAACAACAACGGGGGCGGCTACAAAGCAAGTTATGTAGGTGGAAGCGGAACCGACATTTTGGTAGCCGTAAGGCCGATCATTCTGGGCGGGCGAATTGTGTTGATGAGTTTCGGAACTACAACTTCGACCAACTTACTCGTTAATAATTACAACGCTGGCACGTTGTATAGCCCAACCAATGGGGGCGGGCAGGACATGATGTTCCTGATCTGCGATCAACAGCTGGAGACCAAGTATTACCTATCCTATATTGGCGGATCGGCCAATGATTATTTGGGTAAAACAGGTGTTCCATGGGGAAGTAATCACATGTATTACGACAGCACGAAATTCGTTTTGTATGTGGGAACGACGACCCATAGCTTAGAAACAACCCATAATACACGGTTTGTAGGAAGAAATCCTATCTACGCGCCTTATCAAGGTCTTCCCATTTTTGATGCGGTTAAATCCAATGGATCCAACGATGCTCATTTGGTCTTTGCCATTGAGATCCGTTCTTTCATCATCTCGGTTCTTGCTTCTGAATGGATGGACCTCAAAGTGCACGCCAACGCAGCATGCAAACCCGTGCTAACTTGGTCTACTTCCGATGAAATGGATGTTTCCTCTTTTGAGATCCAGCGCAGCTACGACGGCATTCATTTTCGGACGATCCAAACACTGGGTGGCAATGCTTATTGGTACCCTTATACCGACAATCAGATTGATCCTCAAATGAATCAGGCAATCTATCGGATCATGGCGAATAGCCACAAAGGGACTCAGTATTTCAGTGACGATCGACTGTTCAGAACCTGTAAAAAAAATCGGCCAGGCTTTGAGGTTTACCCAACGTGGGTTAAGGATCACATTACGATTCGAGATGATGGGGGTAGGGTTCGAAGGACCCTGCGGGTTGTGATGATCAATGAACTGGGTGTTCGTGTTCAGCAATGGGATTTTCATACCGGTGAGGGCCCCCAGGTGTTGACGTTCAACCGACCACTTTCCAAAGGCACCTATTATTTGATCATACAGGATTCTGAGCGCGGGGATCTGCTCCATCGTAGTCGCCTGATCGCCATGAAATGAGTACGTGTTCCTATCTTCGCTGAACAAGCGAATCACATGTCAATCGGAACCTTTTATTATCCCTTGCCCACGAATGAGCCGGTATTGAATTATGCACCCGGTAGTGCAGAAAAAATGGCCCTAAAAAAGGCGCTCAAGGAGTTGAAGTCCACCACGATGGACATTCCCATGTACATTGGTTCCAAGGAAGTGCGAACCGGGAAAAAGGCCGACATACGTCCCCCACACGAGCACGCCCATGTCCTGGGACAATTTCACATGGGGGAGGAAAAACATGTGAAACAAGCGATTGACGCAGCCTTGGAGGCACGTTCGGCCTGGTCGAATATGTCTTGGGAACAACGCGCACACATCTTTTTGAAAGCGGCCGATCTCTTGGCTACTAAGTATCGCCCATACATCAATGCCGCGACCATGTTGGGTCAGAGCAAAAACGCCTTTCAGGCTGAGATCGATGCGGCTTGTGAGTTGATTGATTTTCTACGTTTCAATGTTCATTTCCTTTCGGAGATCTACAAACAACAACCGATCAGCGGCCCCGGTATGCACAACCGATTGGAGTATCGTCCGCTGGAAGGGTTTGTGCTGGCCATCACCCCATTCAATTTTACTGCCATTGGGGGCAATTTGCCAACATCGGCAGCACTCTGTGGCAATGTGGTCGTATGGAAGTGTGCCTATACCCAAATTTATTCCGCTCAATTATTTATGCGGATTTTAAAAGAGGCAGGATTGCCCGATGGGGTGATCAATCTGATTTATGTGAGTGGCCCTACGGTGGGCGGAGTCTGTTTCAATCATCGGGATTTTGCCGGTGTTCACTTTACCGGATCGACGGGTGTTTTCAATAATATGTGGGAGACGATTGGCAAGAATATGTCTCTTTATAAATCCTATCCGCGCATCGTCGGTGAAACGGGTGGGAAGGATTTCGTTTTGGCACATGCTTCAGCGAATCCGGATGTGGTGGCCACAGCCTTATTGCGGGGTGCTTTTGAATACCAGGGGCAAAAATGTTCCGCCGCCTCCCGAGCCTATATTCCTTCCAACATAGCAGAGGCCGTCAAAAAGAAATTGACAGAAGGTGTGAAGAGTTTTCAAATGGGATCGGTAGAGGATTTTCGCAATTTCATCAATGCGGTTATCGATGAGAAGAGTTTTGACAACATCAAACGATACATTGATGCTGCCAAGAAAGATCCCAAATGTCAGATTTTGGTGGGGGGTAAATGCGATAAGAAAAATGGTTATTTTATTCAGCCCACTGTAATTGAAACGAAAAATCCACGTTCGTTGACCATGTGTGAGGAGATCTTTGGCCCGGTGTTGACGATTTATGTCTATCCCGCCGGACAATTTGAAAAAGCAATGGATCTGGTCGACAATACCTCGCCTTATGCTTTAACGGGCTCAATCTTATCTCAAGATCGTGGCGCAATCGATCGAGCAACCACTCGGTTACGTCATGCAGCCGGTAATTTTTACATCAACGACAAACCCACGGGTGCTGTGGTGGGGCAACAGCCTTTTGGAGGTGCACGAGCCAGTGGAACCAACGACAAGGCGGGGTCGATGTTGAATCTGCTGCGTTGGCTGAGTCCGCGTACCATAAAAGAAACCTTCAACCCACCCACCGATTATCATTATCCCTTCCACCAAGAAGCGTAACTTGAAATCGATTTGTTTCTAGTATGCAACCCATTTTAGATACCACGGCCTACGCGCAAGCTGTTCAACAATTGGCAATCGCACTTTTAGAGCGACATCCCAATCTGAATAATACCGTTTTGGTGGGCATTCAACAGGGTGGGGTTGTATTGGGTTGGGACCTGGTTCGTCAACTTCGAAAGGAGTCTGGTTTGCAAGACTTGGAAATGGGCCTTTTGGATATCACCTTTTATCGGGATGATTTCCGTACCTCCATTTTAGCGCCGGATCGCATGAACATCCCATTTTCGATTGAAGACAAGACCGTTATCCTGATCGATGATGTGCTTTTTACCGGACGGACCATCAAAGCGGCCTTGGATGTTCTTTTGGATTATGGTCGTCCGGGTCGGGTTGAGCTACTGGTTTTGGCCGATCGTAAGGAACACCGTCAATTCCCCATACAGGCTGATTACGTGGCACTTACCGTTTCTACCCAGCGCAGCCAGAAACTCAAACTCCTTTCCGCCGAGGGGGGTGGTCAAACCTTGGTTTTACTTGAATCCTGATTTTTCCTAATTTCGTCCTTTGATGCAACTATCTACCCGCCACCTGTTGGGCATCAAAGAGCTGACCCCCTCCGACATTTCCCTCATTCTATCAACGGCTGAACAATTCAAGGAGGTCTTGCAGCGCCCAGTAAAGAAAGTACCCTCGTTAAGAGACGTTACGATCGTGAATCTGTTTTATGAAAATTCCACCCGTACTCGTTTCTCTTTCGAATTGGCTCAAAAACGGTTAAGTGCCGATACGTTGAATTTTGCCGCATCCAGTTCCTCGGCCGCAAAAGGCGAAACCTTACTGGATACCGTCAACAACATCTTGTCGATGAAAGTAGACATGGTGGTGATTCGGCACAGTTCCAGCGGGGCCCCCCATTTCTTGGCCCAACACATACCGGCTGCCATTGTAAATGCCGGAGACGGCATCAACGAACATCCCACGCAGGCATTGCTGGATGCATTCTCCATAACCGAGAAATACGGTCAATTGAAAGGGCGTAAAGTCGCCATCATCGGTGACATTCTACATAGCCGGGTGGCGCAAAGCAACATTCATCTGCTGAATAAAATGGGGGCTGAAGTGGTTGTATGCGGACCGCCAACATTAATTCCCAAGCACATCCAATCAGCTTGGAACGTTACGGTCAGTTATGACCTGAAAGAAACCTTGAATTGGTGCGAAGTAGCCAATGTACTTCGTATTCAGCTCGAGCGTCAGAATCAGGTGCTGTTTTCATCCCTGCGCGAATATCGATTGCATTATGGGATCAACCGACAATTGTTGGATGGGTTGCAAAAGCCGATTACCGTCATGCATCCCGGCCCGATCAATCGAGGCGTCGAGTTGGACAGCGACGTTGCTGATTCCCACCAATCGATCATTTTACAACAAGTGGAGAACGGAGTGGCCGTCCGCATGGCGGTGCTTTACCTACTTTCCAATCGCAATCTTGCCTAGCACAAACCAATTCCATGAGCCGCATTTGTCTATTCCCGGGAACCTTTGATCCCGTAACCCTTGGGCATGTCGACATCATCGACCGGGCGCTGCCCTTGTTCGATAAAATCGTAGTAGGCATCGGTTTAAACTCGGCCAAAGCACCCATGTTCACTCCAGAACAAAGGTTGAAGTGGATCAACGAGCTATACGAACACGATGCACGGGTGGAAGGGGCGATCTACGAGGGACTAACCATAGATTTTTGTCGGACGATCGGTGCTCGTTTTATTCTGCGGGGAATCCGTTACGTCAGTGATTTTGAATACGAGAAGACCATTGCAGATGCCAACCGAACGATGGACCGATCCATCGAAACCATATTCTTGACCGGTGAGCCGAAGTACACATCCGTTGCGTCCACCATTGTACGTGACATCATCCGAAATGGAGGGGACGCTACGCCGTTTCTCCCAGAACGGGTGGCGCATTCCATCAGTACACAGCCGATCTGATTAAGGGACGCAGGGAGGGATAGATCTGATCCCAATATTGGGATAGTTGATCGGTCTTGATCCATCTAGCGTCCTCGATGTCTTCTTCCTGTTGAAGGACTAGAGCTTGTGGTTCGTTCAATCGAAATCGAAACCAATGTGTTTTTTTTAAGACCCAATTATTTTCCCACGGGTAGATGTGGAACGTTGGCGGAAGATCTTCGATCCAAGTCGGGTTGGTAAGTCCGGTTTCTTCTTCAATTTCACGATTCGCAGCTAAACGGGGTGTTTCTCCGGCATCGATTTTGCCTTTGGGTAGATCCCAGGCTCCGCGCCGATAGATCAGCAATAATTCGCCAGACCAATTTTCAATCAATCCACCCGCTGCCTCTATCCAAGTAAATTGATGGGAAGACTGCTTCAAAAATTCCTCGGGGGTTGGGGATTCGACGCAGGCGAAAAGTCCAGATTTGGCTGACTTCAGTTCTTCCAATAAGGCCGAAAGGTCTTGGGTGGTGATTCCATCCGTAATGCTGGATTGGATCTCCAAACTCAATGGGCCATGGTGGATAAAGATCGACATCGGGGTTTTGGTTTTGCGATACATTTGGTTCATGAAAAATGCATCGATCGTCGCGGACAAGCTTTTGCAAGTCCGCGCGGTAAAATTAAGCCCGGATCAGCCCTTTACTTGGGCCAGCGGTTGGAAAAGTCCGATTTATTGCGACAACCGAAAAGTGCTGGCTCATCCCTATGAACGGGATTATCTGAAAAGTGAGCTGGCCAACGTGATTTTTGAAGAGTTTCCGGATGCCGAGGTATTGGCCGGTGTGGCTACTGCCGGTATTGCCTGGGGGGCAATGGCTGCCGATCAGCTGAAACTTCCGTTTTGCTACGTACGTCCCAAACCCAAGGATCATGGTCTGGGCAATCAGATTGAAGGTGATCTTCAGCCAGGACAATCAGTTGTTGTGGTAGAAGACTTGATCTCCACGGGTAAAAGCTCGTTGCAGGTGGTCGAGGTGCTACGTTCTGCTGGAGTTCAGGTCGCGGGTATGGTAGCCTTGTTTTCGTACGGGTTTCCGGAAGCTGACCGAGCTTTTGAGGAAGCGAATGTGAAACTGCTCACCTTATCTCAATACCCCGCATTGATTGAACGCGCCCTCCAAAAAGGGGTCATTAGCGGCGAACAACAGTCCATCCTGATGGCTTGGCGCGAAAATCCTTCAGTATGGGGGCGTTAATTCTTAAAACCATGTCCATGCGTAAACATTTGTTTCTTTTCGGTTTTTTGTATGTCTCTCTTTCAGCCAGTGCCCAGATCAAATCGGTACAGACCGTCGTTATCAAAACACCCGATGTTCTTTGTGAAGCCTGCAAGACCCGGGTTGAAACCTATTTGAAGCGACATGATGGACTTTTGGAAGCCTCCGTCAATTTCAGGAAAGGGGAGACCCGCGTCAAGTTTCTGTCGGATAGAACCGACATCGAACAACTTAAAACAGCTATTGCAAATTGCGGGTTTGATGCTAATGACGTGACCGCTTCCCCGGAGGCTTACCAACGACTGCCTAAATCATGTAAAAAGAAGTCGGATGGGGGCGGGCACCCTCAACCCAAAATGCCCACTCATCTCCCCCAATAAAATTAGCAAGTTTAAGAAAATCAATATTCCAATTATAATAGCATGTAAATAATTATATAAAACATTGATATACAGTAATATAAAGTTTTTATTTAAATAAGTATTATGACTATAAATTGAGATAAATGTGGTTTTTTGTCTTTTCTTTTAAGAGGTTGTGATGAATCAAAATTAAATAAGATAAAACTCACTTTATCAATTCATTG
>Ga0102919_1000175_pt1 | contig 15498 bp, 14 predicted proteins | sample Colrivmet1563A02_FD_78203 | JGI IMG/M metagenome (GOLD analysis project Ga0102919, IMG submission 78203) | Estuarine microbial communities from the Columbia River estuary - metaG 1563A-02 | ecosystem: Environmental > Aquatic > Marine > Intertidal zone > Estuary | place: USA: Columbia River... | reverse complement strand
TCTATAGGCAACTTACCTAATACAAATATTAACGTATTTATCAAACATGTACAAAATTTTTTACATAAAAAATGTAAAACGAAATATGAAATCTTATATAATACGACTAAACAACAATATGAAAATAACGAATGTGGAATGTTTGCTATTCATTTCATTATTACACGATTGCTCGGCAAATCATTCCACGATATATCTAATATGAAAATAACAGATAAAGATATGAATCGTTTTCGAAAAATTGTTTTTAGACCAAAAGTAGAACGTAAAACACAAAAGTTGAATTATATTAAAATAAACTTTTAAAAAAAGTTTTATCAAAAATAATAAAGTTCATTAATACTTTAACTTTAACATTCTATATATTTAGTGTATACCCTTGAAAATAAACCAATTTGACCAGGAATTTCATACCTGTAATGCAAATGTCTCTTTAACCGTCTTTTACCTAAACCAAAAAATAATGGAACATTATATTCAACAGGACATTCTATTTTTACATTTGTATTTCCAATAATATCAGATTGAACTACACCACTATTTGAATAATCATTATATACTCGCCAATCTACTTCTCCAGTTGAAGGATATTCGGATTTCGCCGCCCAATATAAAATTCTCGTATTAGGAGGAAGATTTGTTAATTTAATTTCTTTTAAATTATTTGATAATGACTCCTTTTGAATAATTGGTATTACACTTTTACCCAAAAATGGTAAATAATAATCTCTATCAAATGCAAAATATAATGCACACAAACCAATCATAAATGCTACTATACGATATCCAAAACTATTGTAATTTATTTGTAACCCAGAAGCTTGTACTAAGTAAAATAACCCCCCAAAAATTAATATTAAACGTGCTATTATATTTATAAACATTTTTGTGTTTTATGTTTTATATAAACATTTTATTTTTATGATTATATAAAGAAAATAAAAAAGTATTTAAAGAACAAATAAAAAAGTATTCTAAAAAAATTAACTACGCGGATAATTCACCGAATACCAAAAATTAATACCTGTATACTCAAATACAAGATGAAATAAAAAGCCAGAAAGAAAAATAATCTTTATCATATCCATATCAATTTTTTTTGTTGCTGTTATAATAACTTCAACTAGTTTAGTCAAAAATACTAAACATATACCGACAATAATAGCTTCGATAATAACAGTTTGAACTGATTTTGTAGATGTTCCAAGAATCATATAATATACATTATAAAAAAAAATTTTTTAATTTATTGTTGTTATTGATGTTGCATAGTTCTTTATGAATTTCTAATTTTATTTCACCTATTCTCTTAGTATATTTCATCTGTATTTTATCATTTAGTTCATTTATCTTTTTTGATCCGGATTGTTCAAAAATATCTGGACAAAACGCATGGCAAAAAAAGTAAAATGACGCACAGATACTACTTTTAAAATAACCTAACGAATCGCAAAAATGTTCCCAATATGTCTGGTTCGCAAACACCAAATGCCTGAAACTTGAACCTTGCCCCGCCTCTTTTTGTTTTCTAATTTTCATAAAATATTCTATAATATCTTTGTCACTTTGAGTTATACTTGTTATATCGTCGAAATTACCTTTATCTCCATCGTCGAAATTACCTTTATCTCCATTAATATTTATCATATTTATATCGCCACCCATGATTAAAATATAATAATTGTTTTTTTTAAATCGAGTGATTAAAAATATAATAATTGTTTTTTTTTAATCGAGTGATTAAAATATAATTTTAATGAAGTTAAAATATTATATATATAAATCGATTCTGTATTATATTCTATATTAGTCTCTAAATCTGATACTAGATTTGTAAAATATTGATTATCTAGTGTATATTCTAATAATTTACATTTTTCTAGTAAATAATCCATATCATCTTTATCGTATATAATATTCATACCTTCATTGGAATCTGTTGTACATATTTTGTTTATGATTTCCAAAATTGATTTTACGAGATCTTTCATATAGTTTTAATTTAAAAATATATTAATTCATTTTTATAATATTCATTTTACCATCATCTATACAATTGTTATAAATGTCTTGTTCTATAGTATCTTTTATAATAAACCTATGAATATCAATAGATCTAGTTTGACCTAATCTATCAGCTCTTCCTATAGCTTGACATTCTACATTTTTCCTATATTCTTGATTTCCATATATTGGTTCTAAAAATATAATTTTATTTGCAATAGTTAAATTAATACCGCTAGCTGAATTTTTAGATGATAGCAAAATTAAATTTACATCAGTATCTTTATAAAATAGATTAATGGCACGTTTACGCTGATATACACTCCCATTACAATAAACTAATTTTATGTTTTGGTTTGATAATATATGACCAACTTTATGTAATAATTCATCCCATTGAGAAAACAAAATTACTTTATTATTATTACTCAAGATATTTTTTAAGAAATGAATAATATTCCCTATTTTTGTAGATTTTACCGTTTGTATAATACTAGATAATTCATTATTTGATGTATATGCTGGTTTTGATTGTTGTAGTAAATAAATATCTTTAGTCGACATTAATGTATTACACGATGGACATTTTATAATTGTTGATTCTTTTGCTTTATGAGTTTGATATAAACAATCCCAGCAAAATTTATGCCCACATTTTGTTATAGCTAAATTGCTATAAGCAATATCATCTAAACAAATTGGACACATTTCAGAAGTTTGTAAATTTTCTAAACGGATTTTTAAATAATTATATGTTCTAGATATACTTTCATAATTTTTCTTGGTTGTAGTCAATTTTCTTTTTAATACATTTATCTTTAACTGTATAGTTTCTTCATCTAACGTGTCTTTATCTTCTTCGCAAGATTTTATATCTAATTCTATGGTTTTTATACGTTTTTCTTCCATTTCAATTTGACGTTTGTTATAATCCAATAAACAATTGTGAATTTCATCAAATGTTTTACAATTTCTAATCATTTCGCGGGTATCCTCATTTAATTCTGGATGACAACATAATTTGATCAAATAATTTACATAATTTCTTCTAGCACCAGACACATATCCGTCATAAATAGATCTTTCTTGCGGTGTAAATTCTAATAAATTGGTAAATTCATTTATAATATTTTTATCATATTCTAAAACAATAGAATCTTTTGTATTTCTACGAAATAAAAATTTACATTTGTCTATTATATCACCATTATTAAATCCTAGTTTAATTAAAGTACTTGTTGAAAATGGCATATTGGTTAAAGACCAATCAAATACAAAGTTAGATGTATAATCAGTATTGTATGACATTAGCTTAAGAAAACTAACTGATTTATGCACAAATGGAGTGCCTGTAATATTCCACCTGTATTTACTAGATAAACTATATTTTTCAAATAATCTAGTCTGTATTTCGTGAGCTTCATCGTATACAATTCTATTCCAATAAAACATATTAAAACAATTAAAAATTTTTGTATCCAATAATCTACTATTATCTCTTTTATTATAAGAACTTAAATAAATTGATAATAAACTATTAGATTTTTTTATATTTTGTACATATCTTTTGTTTGATAAAAATTCATATGATATAATTACTATATCTGAAAATAATAAATCAGATAAAGTCAAATTTGTATACTGATCATATGTTACTACCAACAAAATTCTATGGTTATTTTGAAATTTATCATAATATTCCTGAACCCATTGATCACATAATTGATTTTTACAAATTATTAATGACGCGTTTGTTTTTATAAAAGGCTGTAAACCCAACGAATCCTTATTTCTATATATTATAGATTTATTAAAATCAAAACTTTCCAAATTTTGTAAAACCAATCGTCTTTTATCCATAAATGGTGTTTTTATATGTTGTTGACAATAATGGAAATTCATATATTTTGATTTTGTACAACATTTACCTCTAGACTTGCCCCTTTTATAGAAATAATTACAAGTATCTCCAAACTTTACAAATTTATCACTTTGTAATTGTAATTCACGATCGTTTTGTAAAATATAATATAATGTAATAATAGTTTTTCCTAAACCTACCTCCGATATAAGATTTCCACCATAATATTCCAATAACCTTGGGGTGTTTTCATATATTGTTTTGCAAGGTGATAATATATCATTATATAAATAATGATCATCTAATGCTTTATATTCTTCGCAATAATCGTATTTTATTATATTACACCCATTATCAACATTATTTTCAATTGATTTCATCCATATTATATCTTGCTTTTGATAATTATATAAATGTATATCTGGTTTTAATAAAGTAATGGTATCTTGCCCTTGCCAAGTATATTCATTAATATCAAATTGTTCTTTATAATCAAAATTTTGAATATTTGATAAAATATCATCGTTTTGTTTTATAAGATTAGTTTGTTTTTGAGTTATTAATAATTGGACTAATAAATAAGAAGATCTTGATATTATAGGACTAGAATTGTAAAATTCAGATTTACAAGTTTCAATAATTTCATCTTTTATATAATATGATATAAAATATACATGTTCTATTTTTTCCAGTTTGATAAACAAAATTTCTTTTCTATTATTTTTATTTATAAAATAATTTGTTCTAGTTATAAATTTTATAGGTTCGTCTCTCATAGCTTCTATAGATAATTCATTTAAATACGGATAAATATAATAATTCCCATAATAATAATTAAAACTAAGTTTTTTATCATTATACTCAGTTTTAGGTATATTATAAATGTTTAAAAATAAGTTATTCCTATTTTGATCAGATATATCATCTGCATCTATTATTACCAATTTTCTATCACCGTAAATTAATCTAATATTTTCATCCGATATTGGCTTATGTAATATAATAGGATTACTAGCAACTTTTGTAAATCCTTCAAAATAAGATATCATAATATTATTATATATCAATTTTTTAAATTACAATATTTTACATAATATGTTTTTTATTAATCACTTTACTTTCTTTAATCGCTTTTACTTTCTTTAATCGCTTTTACTTTCTTTAATCGCTTTTACTTTCTTTAATCGCTTAAAAGCACGGACGTCAAAAATAGTCTTGACTATATATTATAATTTAATTTTAGGTAACAAATATTGTTTCATTACTAAATAAAATACTAATACAGCAAAAGCCTTTAAAACATTTAATAATAGTGGATTAGAAAAATAAGAAGGGGATATAAGAATAAGATAACTATCAAATTCTGTTCTTGTTATAACAATAAGCAATATTAATAATAATAAATTATCTTCTGTAATTTGGGATTTTATAAATGATAAAATACTTGGGTTATCATATTCTTCATTTTCATTTTCAGTTTCATCTATAAAACGTACCTTTTTTTTAATATTCATATGAATATTATTTGGCGATGTGTTGTTCATTTGATTAATATTAATATTTGATAATTCATTTAAAACTTCATTTGGTATACTCATTTGTTGTTCTTGTATTTGTTGTTCTTGTATTTGAGGAACTTGCTGAATTTGTTGAGGAGTTGGATCATTAATAGATGGTCCTGGTAAATCAGAAATTCTAGTAGACATTGACATTTTTTTATACTATAAAATATAAAAAAAAATACATAATTAAAACTTAAAAGCCTGCATTAAAATAGATTGCTGTTTTTTCATCAAAATCATCTGGTTTAACTGTAAATGAATCGAAAAACTTGTGGTTTAATAATTCTAATGGTGTAGGTAATTGAAAAACATCATCAGCCCCATTCATTAATCTACCTTCTAGTAAATATTTATTATCATCCGTATATTTTGTAGATTGTTTAAAGCTTCTATCCGATTCAGTTTCACTACTACTACTACTACTACTACTACTGCTAAATTTACTTGTAAAACTATCTAAACTTGAATTTGAACTACGTGATGATTTCAAAGTTGATGTAGAATCATTATCATCTGGTATAAGTTCTCTAGGGTATAATTCAATAATCCAATCAAATAATTCCTGCGAAATATATAAATCCAATAATGATGTCAAAAAATAATGAACATCATATACTTCGCTGTAATTAAATGGTACATTTAAATCTCTATCTGAAAGATTATCTATTTCTTTATCCGTAATAATGGTTTTATGCAATTTTCTATCATATTCGTATGGGCCTAATATGAATTTATTAGGATATGATTCTGGTATTTTATCTGAATAAACCATAGAAAATTCAAAATCCCATAGACGAGGAATAATTCCTGTATTTCTTATATAATATATTTTTTTATCTATTTGATAAACAAAATACCCACCTGGTTTAATAGATGTATCTATTAATATGTTACCATAATGAAAATCATTATGCATCATTCTATAATATTTTTGAATAATAGCAATTGTATAAATTAATTGAAATACAATATTTTTCCATTGTTCATTTTCAATTTCTTTATCATTTTCATATGTATTGTAAATCCAATTGTCTAAACTACCACCATCTACATATTCTGATATTAACATATTCGAATGTGTTCTTATACTACCATCAACTTCTAAACGTTTTAAATTTAACATTTTTAAAGCTTTACTTTTATTCGAAACTTTTTGTGTTCCTAAATAATAAACTAAATGTGGTGAGATATTTTTATTTACTATATTATCAGTTAAATGTTTTAATATTATATTTTCTAAATTACACGGATGTTCTGATTTTTCATATTTAGTTTCAATTGGCATTACTTTTAACCCAAATTTTATTCCTTTTGTTACTTTATTATAACTTCTTTTACATCCCTTAAATGGGTAACCCTTAATTTCTGATGTATTTTTTACTTTTACCAACTGTGATAATTCATCTAATCCAAATCGTTCTCTTGTTTCATCAAATAATATTCTACGTTTTTTAATCTCATGGCGAATAGTTTGTAGGTATTTAATTCTCTTATTCAACGAGTGATATAGTTTTGTAGAATCAGATGAATTTATATCCACTTTATCAGACATCTTTTTAATCTAAATTTTTATTTTAGTTTTAGACGTTTAACGCAAAAATTGAAAATATTTTGCTGTCGGTTGATTTTAAAGTTTATATTATAAAGTAAAAATAATTAAGATGAGTAAAATTTTACAGATAAAAATTTTTAATGATATACTAGATCAATTCATGGATTATCTAGAATCCAATTTTTATTTTTTTAGATCCGATTTAGTTTTATGTAGAAGTACTATAGAATTTGTAAGACATAGTAATCCAAGATTAGTTGTAGAACAATTTATAAGTTATGTAGGACCATATAAATCTTATATTTTTAACTGCGATGAAGAATTTTTTTTACATGCACAAGTTGATACTGTTGTATCTACTGATAATTTAGGATTTGTTTCTAAAGTAAGAAAAATATGGGTTTCAAATGATATTAATGATAATCAAAAAGCACATGTGTGGTTATATTTCCAAAAATTATTAAGAGCAGGAGAAAAAGTTTAATTATAAATTACTTTTAGAAAACACCTGATTCTTGCAATTCTTGAAAGCCTTCTTCTTGAATATTAAAAAATTCATCATTATATTCAATCCACCCTAAAATCATCTGTAAATCAAACTCCAAACAAATACTTTCATCTCCAATTGTAAGACAATTTATACATAACCCACCATTCCCATAAGAAATACAGTTTAAACAACATCCTAATTCAATAGAACAATCATTACAAATCCCATCTTCACTATCAAAACAATTCTTGCAAAAAGATTTATTATATAAAAATGACATAATACAATTTTATATAAAAATACCAAAATTAATTCAATTTTTAAACGGTTCGGTCGTCTTATTAAATTATTTTACATATATTTATTAAATGGACGACCAAGAACAAGAATTAGAAAAAGTAATATCAAAAGATACTTTTTTAGAAAAAAAGTATGCAAAAAAAGAAGAACCTAAACAAGAACCTGAACCTGAACAAGAACCTGAACAAGAACCTGAACAAGAACCTGAACAAGAACCTGAACAAGAACCTGAACAAATGCAAAGTTCTTCTCTTCATATTATGGTAGAGGCAGAGTTAAGAGAAAACTTGAAAAAATTTTTTAATGAAATTGATTTAGCTTTTGATTATGTTCCAAAATCCGATGTTGAAAAATTAAATACATTTTTAAAAGGATTGTGTAATGACAATATAACTAAATTTTTAGAAAAATTAAAACCATATGAAGAAAAAATTTCATATATAATAATGTCTAAAACAAAACTAAAGTCTAGTCATTTTGCATTTTTAAATGAAATTGTATTATTTGATGATATATTAAATTTTAGTGTTTTTGCAAATGAAAATAAGAATACAAAACGTACACTTGTAAATTATTTATATAATATGTACATGTCAAGTTTTATTTTACAAAGTGGATTTGCAGATATTTCTAATATTCAAGATTTTGCAAAACATGTTAATCAATTTGTTTCTAATTTAAAAGTTAAAAATGAAACCGAAAATGAAACCGAAAATGAAACCGAAAATGAAACCAAAAATAAAACGCAAAGGGTAAACGGGATTGATTTAGGTAATATCTTAAGTAATATTACTGGTACCTATATGGACGACGTTAGACGGCAGGGTACCTATAATTCTTCCAATGAAAAAGTTATTTCTGGTGGTTTTGGTAATGTTTTACAATCATTAATGGGTAATAAAGAAATTATGAATTTAGCATCTGATTTAAGTAAAGATATTCAAAGTCAAAATTTGGATCCAATGGCTTTATTAAGTTCAATGATGTCTGGTAAATCAAATGGTGCTATTGAAAATTTAGTAAGTAATATTACTGGCAAAATAGAAGAAAAAATTAACAATGGTGATATTGATAAAAATTTATTACAGTCACAGGCACAGAATATTTTAAAAGGACTTGGTCAATCTAAACAATAAAATAAAATAAGGATTTCTTAAAATTTTTTTTTAACATGTAAATATAAATGAATAAAAATATAAAATCAGATCCATTTTGGTATAATGATATTGGTATATTAATACACCCAGATAGATTGGTAGAATTTTTTCCTACAAGTGATTATACATTGGAAGAAAAATTTAATGCTTTAGTAAGATTATCATTATATATTTCAATTGTTCTATTTTATTATAATGCGGATTATAATTATATTTCTATATTTTTAGCAACTCTTTTAATTACATATTTTGTTTGGATTAATAGACCTTTGGAAAAGGAATCTTCTAAAACAAAAGAAACAAAAGAAACAAAAGAAACAAAAGAACAACTTGTTGAAAAGTTAGAAAATGAAAAAACATTAAATTGTACTAGACCAACCCTTGATAATCCTTTTATGAATGTTACAATGAAAGATTTACTTAACATCGATGAAAATAAAATAGTTGATAGACCACCGGCATGTGATATAACTGATCCTGAAGTTAAAAAGGAAATTGATGATAATTTTAACAATAATTTATTTAGAGACGTAAATGATATATTTGGAAAAATGAATTCGCAAAGACAATTTTATACTATGCCATCTACTACTATTCCAAATGCACAGGATGAATTTGCAAAATGGTTATATCTTAATCCAAAAACATGTAAAGAAGATCAAGATTATTGTGTAGGATATGAAGATCTTCGTGCAAAACGACCTGTATTTTATGATCCTACTCAAAATCCAGTTGAAACTAAAAAATAAATTACATTAAAAATTTAAACTTAATATTTTTATCAAGTTTAAATTCAAAATGTACATCAGAATTCAAATTTAAATTATACATACGAATTTAAATTGTACAATTTTTCCCAGCGGTGAAAAATCTGTCTTCTTGTTTCAATTGATTCTTGTAATTTAGCATCATAATTATCTAAAAAATCTTTATTTGTACAAAGTTTTATAGCATTTTCTAAATGATTACATTGGTTATTTAATAACATTGTATTGATATATTTAATATTTTCACAAAATGAATTAGGAAGTTCCTCAAATAAACTAAATGAAATAAATTTTGTTTTTACTTTAGCTATCTTATTCGTTAATTGTGATAATTCATTTAAAATAATATTACGATTATCGTCTGATAAATCAAAATATTTGCAGATTATATATTTTTCTGAATTTGTAGGTCTACTAGTTTTTGGTTTATAAATATAGACTTTCTTATAACATAGAAATAATAAGTAAATTAAATTAATACTTGTTTCTGTTAAAATATCAAATACTTTTAAAATGAAATGACCATTTTTCTTTTGAACACTAATAGCAGCAAAAATTTCACTTAGGATCAAATTATAATGTAATTGTTCTTTATGATTAAAATCAGTTCCTTCGTCGAAACCCCCATCTGCAGTAACTAAATAAAATGGTTTTTCAGCTGCATTTTTAATTTGATTAATATTTTCTAAATTATTAATGTCACCAGTATTATCCTTTCCATAACTAATACATAGATATTTGTTTATAATATTTTTATTGTAACTAGGCAGATTATAATTACGATATTGCGGCAAATCTTTATTTAATGAAATTGTCCAAATTTTATAATCTGGTTTATTCCGACTTCTTTTTACTACTGTTGTAAACCCATGCTCATCAACTTCTGGTTCGCGTTTTTTAACTTGTGCAATTGGAAGTCTGTCAATTTGTAAATATATGTTAGTACCTTGTATAAATCCACCAGGTGCCTCTGCACAATGTAAAATGAATTGATTCTCATCATAATCTTCAAAAATTTCAAATTCGTTTATAATTTCCCAATATTTATAAAAAGCTCTATTAATAATAGGATCTTTAACTTGGAAATCGTATACATTAATATACCACCTTACTTTTTTCCAACTATCTCCGTCAATATTGTCAATTTTATTTCTACAGATATTTAATTTATCATTATAACCATAACATTGTTTTGCTACTTGAGGATCATCGCAACCTTCTAAAGTAACATTCAATTGTACATTTTGTAAAGGATTGATACGATCCTTACTATCAAATTCGAATAACATATAATTATATAATGATTTGTAAATATTTTTCATTTTTTAATTTTATTGGATATTAGTAAGATAAAAATATAGTAAATAATGGTTTTATTAAAAGAAAATACTATATTTGTGTCCATTGCTAGTTATAGAGACGATGTATGTACCGATACCCTAGATTCATTATTCGAAATGGCTGAACATCCAAATAGAATTTTTGTTGGTATTTGTCAACAAAATAATTCTATAGAAGATAAAGATTGCCTTTCGGCTATCATAAACACACCATTGGAAAATAATGTTCGAATCATAAGAATACCACATTATGAAGCAAAAGGCCCTACTTATGCTAGATATTTATGTAGTACACTTTGGAATGGAGAACAATATTTTTTACAAATTGATAGTCATACAAAATTTGTAAAGGGATGGGATAGTATTTGCATTAATATGATTCAATCTATTAAAAAAAATAAAATAGCACTCAAACCTGTTATTAGTTATTATCCAAAAGAATATAAAAATTATGAGAAATATACAGAAGATCAAAAATATAATGTTCCAAGAATGTGTAAATCATTTTTTAACGAAAGAGGTATGATATCCTTTTTAGCTTCGCGTGAAATATCTACAAGTAATCAAGTATATAAAACACCACATCTAGCTGGAGGTATGTTTTTTTGTGAATCTTATTTTCTTAACGAATTACCATTCGATCCTGATCTTCCATACTTGTTTGTAGGTGAAGAAATTTTACATAGTATTCGTTTTTTTACAAATGGATGGGATATCTTTAGTCCATCTGAAAATATAATATTCCATGAATATACTAGATCAGGTAAACCTAAAATATGGACAGATAATCCATATTATTCTGATATGACAGCTTTTAATAAAGTAAAATATTATTTAGGATTAGATAAGGATACCTTCCAAACTGATAAATACGTAAATTTAGATAAATATGGGTTAGGTAAAGCTAGAACTATTCAAGAATTTTATGATTTTGCAGGAATAGACCTGGCAAATAAACGTGTTGTAAAAAATTTTTGTAATACCGATAATATTGCTACTAATGAAGATATCGCTGGAAGTAATAAAATAAAAACACCACAAAATACTACTCAAACCATAACTTCATCTGAATTATCTTATATTTATTATTTAGTTTATATTATATTAATGGTAATACTGCTTCTACTCTTCATTTTTTATCGACGCTAATATCAATTACGTTTTAATTTGCGTCAATAGTGCATTTTCAAGTCTCGTTTGTAATTCTTCTTTTTTTCCTGAAGATTTAATATTTAATTTTTTTAATAAATCTTTTAACACTTTAATAGTAATCTTACCATTATTTTTTAATACTGTATATTCTTCTACAACTTCTTGATTAACTTCTTCTACAATTTCTTCTACAACTTCTTGACCAATTTCTTCTACAACTTCTTGGCCAATTTCTTGATTGGAATTATTTGGTAATTCAAATATGATTTTATCGTGATACATTATAATATACCAATTATTATATTCTAAACATTCTTCTGTTTCATCAGTTTTTTTTTCTACAATGTGTTTATGATATGTAAAATAAATATTTGGAATTCCTTTTTGATATTCTGTTATATCCAAAGGATCATCTATAAAAATTGGTTTGTATTGTATATTTTCTGTATTAAACATATTTGTAATATCATCAAATGATGTTTCTAAACTATCGAGATTTTTGTTTATAATTTTATTTTTGTAATATTTGTATTCTATACAATTAAGGCAATCGATGATATCATATAAGCATCCGATTTTATAAATACTAAAGTTATTTTGATGCAAATCAATTGTAGTAAAATCAAATTTTGAATGTTTAGTTTTTATAATATTTTGTTCTGGTAATTTGATAATATCAACCTTGCGTTTTTTAAAAACACAATATCTATTTAGAAATGATATATTTGTTTCACATTCACTTAAATCAAATGAGTTATCATAAACATCTTTAAATAATTGTGTTTCTACACATTCAAATCCAGCCACTTCCATTGATTGTAATAAAGAGTTGTAGTTTATAATCCATTCATTTGAGCCTTCTCCTAAAATATTGTTTCCGTTTAATGTAATTTTTAGACTATTTCCGTAAATTTTAGTATTATCTATATAATCCCTTTCTAAAAAATATACTACTTCACCATTTAGTTCATAACTACACGTACGTTTAGATTCTTCAAATAAAGCATTAATACGACTATTATCTAAAAATGTAATAATAAAATAACCATCAGTTTTTAATGATGTATCTAAAATTTTCATAATATTATCATAATGATCACGACATCCAAAGAAATAATGGAATCCAAATTGGCAACAAATAACATCAAAGTTAGATGGATTATTTTTATAAATAACATCGTAACTATTATTTTTTGTTAAATCTAAATTGTAAAAGTTGTAATTTAATAAAGATTTATCTTGTTTTGATAAACCGTTAAATCTACGTTTGCATTCTGTAATATTACGTTCTGATATATCATAACCATGTACATTTTTAATGTTATTAAAAGTCCATTTGTGCATATCACCTCCTTTTCCAGAACATAATTCTAATAACCAATTTGTATTTTTACAATATTTGTTATAAAGTTGTTCTTTAATTTTATTATGAAAACGTCTCATTTTTTCAAAATATACATCAGATTTATCATTTTGTTTTGAACTGTAAAATTGACATAAAAATTCTTTGTCGATTGGATTGTGAATATTGTTCCAAATATTACAAGCAACTTTTGAATAATTTCCATGTTTTTTAGGATTATTAGTTTTATCCCATCTTGTTCTTAATGGAACAAATTTTTTATCATCCGAATTCCACACAAACTCTATAACTGTGTTGCTTATATAATAAGCATTTGTAGTTGTATCTATTAACGAATCTGGAAATGTAGTTTGATAAGTAACTACATTTTGTTGATTAGTACCACATAATTTTTCAATATCAAATAAAACAGTTTTAGTTGTTTGTCGTCTATTAACCTCTTCAGTAGATGTAAATGGAATATCACCTTGAACATAAAGTTGCCATTTACCAATATTATTATCTGAACCGATTTTTACTGCAAAAAAGTCAATTGTATTTAATTCTGCAGGTTTCCATTTTAATAAACTAGACCATTTTTTCGTTTTCGGATAAGGTTCATTTACAGGTGTAAATATTAACCCGTCATTTTTATAAGTTTTTTCATTTACTGAATCAAGAATTTTTTTAGATGCACTAAATACATTTCCAAAATAATAATCCTTGCAATTTATACTATAATATTTTGATTTGCTAAATGATTTTAATAAAGCTTGTAATACTTCTAAACGTCTTTTTAACAAATACTCGTTATTTCCACGTAAATCTGTATTATTAATATATAATACATCAAAAGCTAAAAAATACATACAGTTATCAACTCTGACTAACTCTCCATCTAAAATAGATATTCCTTTATTTTGGTTTTGATCACATTTAATATCTGTTTTAAAAATTTTGTTAAGATTATTATCTATAAAATAAACATCTCCTACTTGATTTACTAATAAGAATGCTCTATCACCATCTGCTTTGTCTGTTACAGAATATTCATATTTATATAAATTTGAAATTTTATCTTTACAAAGAGATTCTGGTTGTGCACCTATAAAATATAGTGTATTTGTACACGACTTGTATTCATTGATAATTGAACGACGTTCCATGTTTGGTGTTATGTAGAAATTATTTTGACGAATTTGTGAAATTAAGGTTAGGTAATCAATTATACCATTTATATCATTTTTTGTAATTTCCAATTCTACTTCGTGTTTTTGAATGCAAGTTTTATTTGGCATTTCTTGATTTACTATTGTTAAATCAAGATGACCAAATGGTAAACAATAACTAATTCTGTGTTTATATCTTATTGTTTCATAATTGTCTAAATTCACATTTGCGTTTTGTAGTTTTTTTTCATAAGCTATAGAATAACGAAAATCATAATCATATATATCATATTTTTTTATAGTATTTTTTAACAATATAGTTTCAGAATTATCTGAAAAGTTGTGAATAATTTTAATATTACCCTTATTATTTGTATAAACTGTTTCTTTTGTCTTTTTTATAGTTTGCTCAAAACTTGCATCAAATACCTTTTTTAAAGCATAGAAAAAAGGAATATCTACATTTGATTCAAACGCCGTCTTATTTGTTTGCTTATTTTGGTAAAATTTACCAAATCTAATTTCGAATTCATTATTTTTTGCAAGTGCATCCTGCAAAAAATTTATGAGAACTGATTGATTATTTTCACCCAAATTAAAAAATTGATTAGTCATCTTAATGTAATTTACTATAAAATCAAAATATTTTTCAATTTTTTATTTTTATTTTGTGTGGCTGTGCTGTGTGTGGCTGTGCTGTGTGTGGCTGTGCTGTGCTATGTGGCTGTGTTATAAATAAGTATACCAATTTGGGTGAAAACATGAACATGTTGGGTTACAACAATAATAAAAATCGTGACCC
>Ga0102919_1000172_pt1 | contig 15543 bp, 13 predicted proteins | sample Colrivmet1563A02_FD_78203 | JGI IMG/M metagenome (GOLD analysis project Ga0102919, IMG submission 78203) | Estuarine microbial communities from the Columbia River estuary - metaG 1563A-02 | ecosystem: Environmental > Aquatic > Marine > Intertidal zone > Estuary | place: USA: Columbia River... | reverse complement strand
TGGAAGGGATCAAAGGGTTCGATTTTTAAATCCAATCAAAAGGTTTCTTGGTGGATTTCAGGTTTATCCTTATACATGCTATTTCTTTCGGTTGATCAAGGACAATTAGTATCCGGAATTATCGCGGAACACGGTATGCAAGGCATGTGGATGGTTTGGGCGGGTAACCTTGGTGTTTTTGTTGTTCCTCTTGTGTTTGCGCCCTTATGGAACAAACTTAACCTAACTACAGACAATCAATTCATCCTATTTAGATTCCCAGGCCTGGCAGGTGCATGGCTGCATAGATTTCGCGCTATCTATGTTGGTGGATTGGTGGTAACGTTAGCCGTTAGTTTTCATCTTATCGGATTCGCTCGAGTGATAGAAGTTTTTTATAAAATCCCCCAAACTCAAAGCATTCTAATTGCAGGCGGAATCATGGTCTTATTTGCACTAAAGAACATATTAGACATCAAACTGAAACTAGATATACTACATACAACCCTTTTCATTGGTAGTTTTATGCTCATTGTTTTTTTCGTTAGTAAAGCATTCATTTTCGAAAAAGATTGGATGAAATTCTTCATCGAAAACCCTTCTAAAAAAAGTTTAATTCCGTTGGATTCCTCTTCATGGTTTTCTATGCTAATTTATCTTGGTGTACAGTGGTGGAGCTGTTACCTATTCGATGGTGGAGGAGCGGAAACTTCACGATTCACAGCCGTGAAAACCCCAAAAGATGCCATTAAAGCGGCACTCACTCCGGTTGCAATATCCTTTATCATCAGTTTTTTCATGGTAATTCACGTCGTTGCGTTATTAGGAAACACTTCAATTCAAATCAATGGTGAAATATCCTATGTAAATGCCTTACTCAACATTATTCCATTTCAATTAAAGGACTTTATCTTCCTCGGTTTCTTCGCCATGTTTATTACTACCGCTGAGTCATTATTAAATTGGGGTGCATCATTTTTAGTCGTTGATGCATGGAAAGGTTGGCTTAACCCAAGCTCCTCGCTTGTTGAAAATCGGATTTTATCCTTTCTTATGATGGCCGTATTAAGTTGCCTTTCTATTCTGGTCTCCATTTACATAACAAACTTACAACAGCTCATTAAAATTACATTTTCGATTTCAGCTGGAGTAGCCCCAGTATTCATTCTGCGTTGGGTATGGTTCCGAATAAATGCTTGGTCACAACTAAGTGCTATGATTTGCTCTAGTTTCCTCACCTTATGCTATCCGTTAATTCATGACCTAATCCCCTTGTCAATTTTCCCCATGGAGGAATCTCGTATTTTAGTTGTAACAATAATTACGACCATTACTTGGGTGCTTGTGACCTTTCTAACTCCGAATCATTCAGAAGAAATTGAAATGCGCATGCTTCCAATTATTCAAAAAAAGCATGTATTTTTCTATCGGCTTGGTCTTGCTTTAGTTCTCGGTGTTTTTCTAACCCTTATAAATTGGGGGATCTGGTCATTTCTTTTAACCCAGGGTTAAGTGTATTCTAATTGGAAATTGATTGGACAAGCGCATCAACCACTGCTGCCATTCGTTTTATGTCTAAGGTTTCTATCGTATCTGTAGATTCATGATAATTCTTGTTCCTATAAAAGGCAGTATCCGTAACCATTACCGCATCAAAACCAAACTTCCAATAATTCAAATGGTCGGAAAAATCTATGCCAGGCAAGGCTTTTGGACCCGAAAATATTTCAGTTTTCACCATTCCTGTTTTCTTAAACCGAACAGCAAAACGTCTTGAAAATCTTCCTCCGTTCATTTTCTTTACTACCGTAATAAAGTCACCTGTCCTTCCATATTTGAGGGCTAAGATCGGAAGAGGATAGTGTTGTGATTTTAACTGGTCGCTAAAATACCCAATCATTTCAATGGAGACCATTCCTTCAACCGTCGCGTTTCGATTTTTTAAGGATTCCGCATGCACATAACTCCCCATGGACTTCCGTCTAAAATGTGGTGGTTCCTCTAAGGTATAGGCTACTAATTCTATCTGTCGATTCAATTGTTTTCCTTGTAATTGTCTTGCTATTTCAAGCAACCCAGCAATCCCGCTAGCATTATCATCTGCGCCGGGTTGTTCACCACATACATCATAATGTGCACCTAAAACTAATAGCGGCTTATCTTTGGGGCCAAAACGTGACACCACATTTCGGTACACGCTGCCATTAAGCTCGTAGGATTGAAAATAAACGGTGTCTGCATATTGAGCTAACTCTTCAAAGATATACGTTGAGACCTCATTTAATGCGTTCAGATTATCAGCATTTCTAGAAGGATATACTGTCGTTAATCGCTTTAAATGACGCATTAAATTCACTTGATTGGTTTGACCGAATGTAAAACCAACCCATACTAAACATACCAGCGCTAATCTTCCTTCCACAAAAGTCCGCGTGATTTAGTATACGGAATTGGAACTTGAGCCAAACGATCTTCGATCCCATAGAACAAGGTTAACATTTGTTTAATTCGGGATGATACTCCTACATATTCTTCCTTTACAGCCGCTAAATTCGAACGATGTGTGTTAGTTACACCTGTAGTATTGTCGTACAACATATACTCCACCATTCCTAACCGTCCAGTTAAACTTGGTGCTGACTCAAATTCATGTTTAGTCAAGAGTTCATCTCCATACATGATAAGCTTGCATGAATCTAAACCGAGACTTAACCTTTTCACTTCCCGTAACATACTAATGTCTGTATTTGGATAATTCAATAAAGCGGTTTCAACTAAACCAAGCTGTGTAGCAAATTCCTGAATGATTTCTCCTACCCCACTTACTTTTCTACTCACTTCCGCCACTTCTTTCCTAAATGTATTCAGTACTTCAAGATTTTTTTCAACTAGGGTCTGATTGTTCAATGCCTTCACATTGAATACATGCTGCGACACTAAGGTGTCTATTCCTTTATCACCTACTAAATAAACTCTCAATGAATACTTCCCTGCTGGAACCAAAAAGCCATTATTTCCACCATTCACTGTCGTTGTTGGATTGCTTCTTAAATTCCATGTGATGCGCGAAATGCCCTTAGAAGGAGTTGTTGTAAATCGCTTAATCTCCTTTCCTGCATCATTCGAGATAACCCAAATACACGTTGCTTGCGTTTCTTGAAGCTCAGCTCGCAATTCATTCATCGTTGGGTAATTCACATCTTTTTTATCTTTTTCAAGGGTCTTCTCTTTATCTTGTCGTTTGCTTTTCAACGATTGAATATCATCTTTTAGGTAAAAATTGAATACAGCACCAAAGGAAGGATTCTCCGAAGCCCACATATTATGTCCTTGGAAACCAGTTCCTTCCAATCCAAGGGGATCCGCTGGAACATATAATAAGGCATCCTCTGTATCAAACATATGTGCTTTTTTATTCAATAATTCCGCAGTTAAATCCCTAAGCGGACTGTAGTTGTCCAATACATAAAACCCGCGTCCAAACGTTGCCGCAACCAAATCACATTCACGCTCTTGGATTTCTAAATCATAGACTGCAATGGTTGGTAAACCACTTAGTTTGGTCCAATGTTGTCCTTCGTCGGTGGTGAAATATGCTCCAAACTCCGTTCCAACAAATAGTAAATTGGGTGTTTTAAAATCTTGTTTAATGCAATATACGGTTCCACGGTCAGGTAAATTACTTGATATGGAGGTCCAGGTGGTTCCACGATCAGAAGACTTAAATAAATACGGTTTAAAATCACCGTTACGCTGATTATTAAACGCAGCATAAACTACTTGATCATTAAATCGCGAAGCTGTCAACATATTCACTCGAGTTTGAGCAGGAACCCCAGGAATAGCATCGATCTTTTTCCAATCCTTACCCTCATTTTGTGAAACTTGAATTAATCCATCGTCTGTTCCCGCATAAATCACTCCTTTTTTTATGGGTGATTCGTCCAAGGCTACCACATTACCGTATACCGTAGTGGATGCATTCTTCATTACCGCATCGATACTCCATACTTGCCCCATGACTGGTACTTTATTGCGATCCAATTGACGCGTTAAATCCGGTGAAATTTCTGTCCAATCATCTCCTTTATTGGTAGACTTAAACACCTTATTGGCAGCGAAATATAAGGTAGAGGCATCATGTTTAGAGACAAGTAATGGCGCATCCCAGTTCCAACGATATCCGGGCTGACCTTTTGCCGGCATCGGTTGAATTGGAACTTTTTCTCCACTTTGCTTATCGTAACGTACTAACCAACCGTACTGTGCTTGCGCATAGGTAATGTTCGGATTGCTCCAATCCGTGGCTGATTCAAACCCATCTCCCCCATTCGTAATAAACCAATCGGTATTCAATATCCCACTTACATTGGTTGTACCAGAAGGCCCTCCCATGGAATTATTATCCTGAGTTCCACCGTAGATGTTATAAAATGGATAATCGTTGTCTGTGGTTACTTTGTAAAACTGAGTTATGGGTAGGTTATCAAAAAATCGCCATTCCTTGGCATGACTATAGGTTTCATAAACCCCGCCATCACACCCTACCAACCAATGGTCGGTATTCGATGGGTCAATCCAAATGACATGATTGTCTACGTGTTTGTGTGATTCACCCGTTGGCTTAAAGGTAACCCCTGCATCTTCTGTGTGATGCATATAGGTATCCATGGCAAATACTTTACGTTTATTTAATGGGTCACAAAAAATTTCTTGATAGTAGTTTCCACTGGTTGAAAATCCGCCTTGCTTTGTCCAAGACTCCCCTTTATTCGTACTCAGATAAACACCTCCTTTATCATAGCGGCCTTCAACAATGGCATAAACCCAATTTGGATCGGCGGGAGAAACTGCAAGGCCAATTCGACCCATATCAGATTTAGGTAATCCGGTAGCAATTTCACGCCAGGTTTCTCCTCCGTCGGTGGATTTGTAAACCATGGATTCTGGTCCACCCCCAATATAAGTCCATTCATGTCTACGACGCTGATGCGCAGAGGCATACATAATGTCTGGATTGCTTGGATCGATAACTACTTCTGCAATACCGGTATCATCAGAAACGAACAGTGTTCTTTTCCATGTTTTACCGCCATCAGTAGACTTATATACACCGCGTTCTCCTCCTTTACTCCAAAGGGGACCATAGGCTGCAACCCATATAATATTATCGTTCGTTGGGTGAATGACAATACTTCCAATGTGCTCCGATTGTTTAAGGCCCATGTTGGTAAACGACTTACCGCCATCTACAGATTTATAAACCCCATCGCCATAGCTCACTGAACGCTGATTGTTGTTTTCTCCAGACCCCACCCAAACGGTAGTTGGATTCGATTGAGCAAGTTCCACGCAACCTATAGAATAACTTCCATAGCCATCAAAGATTGGCTGAAACGTGATGCCATGATTCTTGGTAAACCACACACCACCACTAGCAGCAGCTACATACCATAAATCCTTATTGGTTGGATGAACGGCTATATCCGCTACCCTTCCAGAGGTAAGGGCAGGTCCAACCATCCGAAAACTTAACGCGGAAACTGTCCCCGCATCATAAGCTTGTTTAGCGTCTACTTTGGACTCAGTCTTTTTTTGTGCGTAAAATACTCCTTGAGTAAGCACGATTAGAATTAATAAATTTCTCATAGCACGGATTATAATTAATTAAAAAGCCATCCTTTCGAATGGCTTTATGTTCTTATTTCACTTTCATTCCTCGTACAAAACGATCCTTACGTTTCACTTTCTCGAGCTTCTTTTTAGCGACTTTAATATACGCCGAGCGAGGACTACCTCGCATCACATCGATTTTGTACGTAACCTCACCATATTCAATTTTCGGTCCCCCCGCCTGATTCCAATCCACATCAAAATAATACCGGCGATTAGCCTCGTTCTTTGAATTAAACTTTAGTGTTTTTCCTTCACCCGTTTCAAAGCGAACTAAAATTTCACCTTTTGGACCATAAGAATCAAAAACACATGGCGTCCCTGCTTGAATAATAACAGACTCTTTTTTGGTACTTGAACTGTTTATTAATGTTCCATTCGACGTGGTAGTTGAATTTTCATTCTTTACTTCTTCATCCATTACAATGGTATGGGAAATATAGAATTGAACCTTTGCCAATTTTTCTTCAGAATCAAGGGCAAATTCATCTCGAATTAAATTCGTGTAAGGAACTTGTGTTGCACAAGCAGACAGTAGTAATAAAATCGAAAGATACAAGGTGAATTTTTTCATGTAAGTTTTTTTACAAAAATAACAAAAGTGACCTTAAAATTTTCCAAGAAATGGTTAAAATTGTCCTACAAATATGAAACTCACTCAAAAACTCAATCCGATTCAACTAATCTTTCTTTTTACATTGATTGCCGTTGGATGTACATCTGGTTCTAGTAAACCCATTAAGCGGTTTGAAACGATTCAACCGACACACAAAACAAACAATCGGTTAAATCCAACAAAAACCGATACACTTAGTGCGTATTTATCCCGATATACCGTGGACAGTGTGGGGTTTACCTTTGACTCAATTCAAGTTGAGGGAAGCGCTCATTTTTTGGATCGATTTACCGACGCGAAAAAACCAAGATTCAGTCACTTTCGTTTATTTGATGCCTCAGAACAGACCTTCATTGGAGAATGGAAATTCAAAGACAGCAGTGCTCGAAAAAATGCGCTCTTTAACTGGCTTGACCATTTTGGACCTCAAGAAAAACAAATTGAGTGGTATAGTAAAAAGAAAATTTCTTCGGAAAACACCTTAATCCTCGTTAATAAAACTTCCATCATTCAGGTTAATTCTACGGAGCGAATTGCAACAAAAAAATGGCAGAAATATCAAAAGTATTATTTCCCAAAAGACACCACCATACTTATTATTGAGCAAATCAAAGGAAAACCCTGCCAGTGGTCAAAACCAAAATACCCCATTAAATAATATTCTATGAAAACCCTTAATCGAGCATATTTAACTGTTAATCCGACAGAAAAATTTTGGAACCTAGTAGGACCAAGTATAGAAGACAAAGATTTTATAGCATTTCATGAGCCTACCTTGTATTTAATTGAAGAGGAAATTTGGGATGAAGAAATAATCATCACGAAATACATGAAAAAAATTACGAAGAACGAAATCAGTCAAGTTACGGATCAAGATATTCCTTCCATTTCCATCAAAAACTCAGATGATTTTCTAGGCTATTTTACCGTTGAACTCGGGGGTACTGTTGTCGATTGCCTCTCCGCCCCAATAGAAAAGTTATAGCCGATTTATTAAATTTACATTCAGATAAGACGGGTCATACGTTACTTCTTCACCTACCCATGTCGGTACTAAAAATCGTTCATCTACATCTGTTAATTCGATTTCAGCAACTACTAAACCATCGAGTTTTCCTTCAAACACATCAATTTCCCATGTATACCCTTCAACGTATACTTCATATCGTGATTTTGATAAGACGCGCGGACAAGTTTGAAGTAAGGATTCCGCATCATTCAATGGAATTTCGTATTCGTATTCGAAACGAATCAGTGCAGATTCACCAATTTTTATTGTTATAAATCCCCGATCACCTTTAATTCTAATTCTGCAGGATTTTTCTGGTGTGGTAAATAAATACCCTTGTTTAATTTTCGTTCCATTTACTAAAAGAGGACGTAACTCATCAAGATTTCGAATCAAATATTTCCGTTCTATTTCAGTCATTCTTTATAATTTGAAAAATATTGAATAATTTTAAGCGTTGAAAGCAACAAATCCCGTGGTAACTTCGTCATGGGAACGTATAAAATTAATTAAAAACACATGCATATGCTACGTATTTCGCTGATTGGGTTCTTTACCATGCTTACATTTTTCGGATTTACTCAAAAAATCAATGCTACAACAATTGGCACTCCGGAGATTATCTACAATGAAAACGGTGTAAAAATCACCTCACAACTTACAGAATGTAATAATGAAAGCCGTGGTGAAATAATGAATTTCAAAATTTTAAGTATTGTTAATTCAAATGCAACTCCAGCGGCATTGAAAATTCGTGAAGACATGTATTATGATACAGACGGTGGAAATTGCCGCACGTGTGAGAATCCTGAGTATACGTTTACTTTTAACCTAGAGGCTGGAGAAACGAAAGCTGGAAATTGCTACGGCGATACAAATCCTGCCTTAGCAGTTTTTGTTTCTATGAAAGATGGTTACATTAAAGAAGTATTGACTGATCTCAAAATGAACATCGTTCGATTGCATTAATCAAGCACTAATTCATTGAAAAGACCGCCCACGCGGTCTTTTTTTTTACCTTTGATTTTATGTTAAAATTAAAAACGGCAACACCTCGTTGGATAATCATTCTTATTGATTTAATCGTTTCTATTTTTTCTTTAGTACTTGCTTATTTTATTCGCTTTGACTTGAATACTAATTTGTATGCAATGAAAAACGAATGGCTAGCACATTGGCCCGAGTTCATTACCTATTTATGCATTAAAGGGCTCATCTTTTATCTCTTTGGTATCCATAAAGGATTGGTTCGATATACCTCAACACAAGACTCACAGCGGATTTTAAAGGCAAATCTAAGCGCTTCATTAATTTTTATTGTGATTAGCGCTATTCGAGCCAATGTATGGAATACAACCTATCTTTTTCCAAGTTCTATCATATTAATGGAGTTTATTATTAGCTTAATGTTCTTGATTGGCAGTCGTTTCGTAATTAAACTCTGGTACTTAGAAACAGTAAAATCAATTGAAACAAGTGAACGTGTATTAATTTTTGGAGCTGGAGCGATGGGATTAATCGCTAAACGCACCATTGAGAATGACAATAGAATTCAGCAAAAAATCATAGGGTTTATAGACAATAACCAGGCATTAATAGGTAACAGAATTGATGGGGTTAACGTATTTGACGCAGCACAACTTGACCAATTACTTGACACCTTAAACATTGAAAAGGTTATTGTTGCTATAAGAAAACTAAACCCAGAATTATTGCGCTCCTTAGTAGATACCTGTCTTCAAAAACAGGTAAAAATTCAACGTGTACAAGACCCAAACACGTGGGTTAATGGGGAATTAACACCCAAGAAAATTGGAAAAATCGACATCTCTGAATTATTAGGTCGTGCACACATCGAATTAAACCAAGGACGCTTATCAAATGATCTTGAAGGCAAAACTGTCATCATTACCGGAGCCGCTGGTTCAATTGGAAGTGGAATCGCCCGAGAGCTGATTAAATACAATGTAAAAAACTTAATCCTTTTAGATCAAGCAGAATCTCCATTATATGATTTACAACAAGAATTAAAGATCGATAACTTGGATTTTCAGATCCAATTTAAAATTGGTGACATACGAAACAAAGAGACAATACAGAAACTTTTTGAAGAGTTCAAACCGCACATTATTTTTCACGCAGCAGCATACAAGCATGTTCCTTTAATGGAGGAGAATCCGTATGAAGCGATAAGCACCAACATCATTGGAACAAAAAATCTAACAGAATGTGCGATTCAATTTAATTTGGAAAAGTTTATTTTCATTTCAACGGACAAGGCAGTGAACCCAACAAACATCATGGGAGCTAGTAAACGAATAGCGGAAATGATTGTTCAAGAAAAAAATAATAATGGAATCACTAAATTTATAACTACCCGGTTTGGAAATGTACTGGGGTCAAATGGTTCCGTGATACCGCTTTTTCAAAGACAAATAGCACAAGGAGGTCCAGTTACCTTAACGGACGAACGAATCACTCGATTTTTCATGACCATTCCAGAGGCATGTCAACTCGTACTGGAAGCCTTTTCAATGGGTAACGGTGGTGAAATTTATGTTTTTGATATGGGCGAATCTGTTCGTATCGTCGACCTAGCACGCAAAATGATTCTTCTTCATGGATTAGAACCGGGTAAAGACATCGAAATAAAAATAACAGGCTTACGACCTGGTGAAAAATTATACGAAGAACTCTTAGCGGATACGGAAACCACCTTACCTACCCATCACCCTAAAATTCTAATCGCGAAAACACGACACATCACCGATGAATTCGAGCATCTCATGAAAGAACTTATTGAAAACCAATCAAATATAATGTTGAGTGTTTCCGTGATGAAACAAATTGTTCCCGAATTCAAAAGTAAAAACTCTTTATTTCAGCAATTAGATGCAAATTAAACCTTATGAAGTTCAGGTTCGATTTTCTGATATCGATATACTGGGCCATGTGAACAACGTAGCATATTTTAGTTACTTTGAAATGGCTAGAATTCATTATTTCTATCCAATTCTGGGTCCCTCGTGGGATTGGATGACTCAAGGCGTGGTATTGGTTAAAAATGAAGCGACGTATATAAGTCCTATTTTCCTTCACGATAAACCTAAAATCAACTTACGCGTAACCGAAATTGGCACAAAGAGTTTCACTTTAACATACGATGTGTTTGTAGAAGACAAGCTATGCGCTTCCGGTTTAAGCAAATTGGTTTGTTACAATAATAAATTAAAACATTCCATAGAAATCCCCGGACAAATGAAAACCGCCTTAAACCAACTTATTTTATGAAGAATCTCTTTGTTATTTGTTTATTAAGCATCATTAGTAGTGTTTTTGGACAAGTTAAAAGCCCTTGCGGAAATATACGCAAGAAGTCAGAACCTCGGCGTTGTTTAAATTGCTATGACCAAGTTTCTTATGATGAAGAAATAAATACCTATGTATTGACCAAGGATGGATTCACACCGTTTAACGGCACCTGTCAAACTTGGAATAGATCTGGATACGTGTTAGAAGAATTGACCTGTACCAATGGTAAACGGGATGGTATTGATACTTCATTTTATGGTTCAGGGTGTGTTCAATCCACACAGGGGTATATTCTCGGAATAAAAAATGGGAAACATCAAGTGTTTTTTGACAGTACAGGTCAATTAAGAAAAGAAGAAAATTATCTAAATGGTAAACTTCATGGATTGGTGCAAGAATACAATCGTTCAGGCGACACCCTACTTTATATGAACTATGCACTGGATATTCCTCATGGGATTCAACGTACATATTACCCCGATGGAAAAAGATTCAAGGTGATTTCATACAAAAACGGGCTCTTAGATGGTTCACATCTCACGTACACCGCAGAAGGAAAGCTAGAGCTTAAGTTAAGTTATAAAGAAGGTAAAAAAGATGGTGTCTTTATTTTCTACCACGACAACGAAAAAGAGGCCGGAAAAGAAACGTGGAGCCTAGACCTCAAAAATGGAGAATTTATTACGTTCAATGAAGAAGGTAAAATTCTAAAACAAGGAACTTATAAGAAGAATATTGCCATTGGAGAACATAATGTATTTGATTCGAAGGGTAAACTAATACATCAAACCACTTATGACAAAAAAGGCGTTAAAACCTATGAAATGGAAGTGGATGAATACGGTGATCAAAAAGTCCTGTATGCTGCTTCTGGTCCTGCCAAACCTGCAGGAATTGAAGAAGATGATGATCCAAAAAATATTGAGCCTGTGAATGAGAAAAAAAATAAGCGCAAAAAAAGAAAAGAACGGCGTAAGAAGGAATAAGTTTAAATTAAGCCGATGGTTATGGATAGTCCAAGAAAAAATAGTCCAACAGCAACAAGGTACTGAATCAGATGAAGGGTGATTTTCTTAAGTAAGTAGGTACCTAAAAACACACCTAAAATAGAGCCCATGGACACGATTAGTAGTTGAGTAAAATCGACTAAGCGCCAATTTAAGGTTGTCCAATAAACCGAATTTCGCGCGATATCTGTTGCTAAACTTATAAAAGCCGTTGTAGCAACAAACTCTTTTATCTCTTTCATTCGTTTGATTAAGAACATACTGCGCAAGGCCCCTTGATGACCACTCAGTCCACCAAAAAAACCAGAAAACACGCCACCAAGCCACATAGGGAAACTTACTTCCGTTTTTTTCATGGTGAATTCAATAACCGCAAAGATCATCATGAGTCCCCCGACTATTATGCTCAATAGTTGAACTGGATGTGTCAGATTTCCATGAGTTAAATCAAAGATAATTAAAGGTTTTAAGGCTAAAATACTCAGCAACATAGAACCCAAAAGTGAACAAAGAACGGATGGTATACCGAAGGATAAAACAATGCCCCAATTAACGCGTCGGTTTAAAATAGATTTAACCGCAGAATTTAATAAATGAACCATCGCGGTTAACGCAATAGCCACCTCTGGAGGATAAAACCATAACATGGAGGCTAATAATATGGTCCCTAAACCAAATCCTGAAAAGAAAGTGAGCAGGGATGCAAAAAATGCTACGGTAGGAATAATCCAAAACATTATTTTTACGCTTTATACAAAGATAGCAGGAATGATTGATTTACGAAGCGATACGGTAACGAAACCTACACAAGCCATGCGTCAAGCAATGGCTAATGCCCCCGTTGGGGATGATGTGTTCAATGAAGACCCCACGGTGCTCGAACTAGAGGCCTATGCCGCAGCTATCTTTGGAAAAGAAGCCGCCCTATTTTGTGCATCCGGAACGCAAACGAATCAAATCGCGATCATGGTGCATACAACCCCTGGTGGTGAGGTAATTTGTCATGAAGAAAGCCATATTTATAAATATGAAGGCGGAGGAATTGCAAGAAATAGCATGGCCTCAGTTAAGCTATTAAAAGGGAATCATGGGCGTATCTGCGTAGACGATTTACCGAATGCTATAAACAATCCTGCTGATGTTCACCTTCCCCTAACCCAATTGGTATCCGTTGAAGATACCGCTAACCGCGGTGGCGGGGCGGTGTATGATATCCATGAATTAAAAAAAATAGCTTCATTTTGTCGAGATAGCAATTTACCGCTTCATTTAGATGGAGCTCGGGTGTTTAATGCGTTAATGGTTAACAAGCAAGACCCCAAACATTATGGCGAATTATTCGATTCCATTTCAATTTGTCTTTCAAAAGGCCTTGGTGCTCCGGTGGGATCGATTCTACTAGGATCAGCCGATTTTATTATACGCGCCAGAAGAATCAGAAAAGTACTTGGAGGTGGAATGCGGCAAGCCGGAATAATCGCTGCAGGTGGACTTTATGCACTAACCCACCATGTGAGTAGACTTTCCCTAGACCATAAGCATGCATCGGAACTCGGGGCTTGTTTAATGAACTTATCATGGGTAAAAGAAATATATCCGGTGGAAACTAATATTGTAGTTGCGGTATTAACTGTAGCATCGTATCGTGACCAATACATAGACAAACTGAAACAACGCGGTATCCTATGTATAGCTTTTGGTCCAGGCATGATACGATTTGTGACGCATCTAGACATTTCTGAACAGGACATTCAACAAACAATTAGCGTATTAAAATCGCTATAAAATGTAACCTTTATGATAGTTTTCGCTTAAAAGGAATGGATAAATTTCTTTTATGGCAAAGCGATACTTTTTTCTATTCTTATTGATTTCTATTCACTGGATTCACCCGGTTTGGTCACAAAAGAATGCATGTGTTACTGAAGATAAAAAACTACTTAAGGCAATACAACCCTTGAAGGATGAGCTTGACTTAGCTAAAGCATCCATCCTTTTCAAAGAACTTGCTGAAAAATATCCTGAAAATGCCGAACTATCGTTCATCATGGCAGAAAAAACGCTGAAACAGGCGAATAAACTAGCAAAGGATTCAAAAAAACAAGACGAGTCAAAAAACTATCAAACGCAAGCATTTCTTTTATACAACTCAACCTATAAGAAATGTCCTACATTTCATGCCGATGTATTATACAACCTTGCGTCCATGCTTGTATCAAATAATCAGGAAGAAAAAGCCATTCCCTATTTGAAAGAATTTATTGCCTTTCCAGAAGATGATTTCACTCGAATAGCCGCTGATCACAAGGAAAAAAAAGAAATTGCCACATCGTATATAGCTCGAAAAGAAATAGCTAAGCAGTTTATTGACAATCCAGTACCTTTTGAACCTACACTAATCGAACAGGTTAGCTCAACCTTAGATGAGTATTTCCCTATGATTTCACCCGACAATGACTTGATGTTCTTCACCCGAAAAATCAACCGGAAAAACCTCGGTGATATTTCTGATAATATTGTAGAAGAATTCACCGTATCTGATCGATTATCTCAAGATAAAAATGAATTCACGTATGGAAATCCCTTGCCGACCCCGTTCAATGACGGCGCTTTTTTCAATTACGGCACAGCTACCCTGTCTGCGGACAATAAAGAAATGGTTATTTGTGCATGCAAGAAGGAAATCGTTTATAACCAAACCTATTTAAACTGCGATCTATATACCACCACATACAAACGCACGGGAAAAGGTGGGAACGACTATCAATGGACTCCTTTAGTTAACATGGGAGAACAAATAAATACAAAAGATGGCTGGGAAGCACAACCTTCACTTTCTGCAGACGGCAGAACCTTATTCTATGCAACCTATCGTAAAGGATCAAGAAACAATGATATTTATATTGCCATCAAAAAGGACGACGGAACGTGGTCTGAAGGCAAACCCTTTAATGAAATAAATACCGACGGGAAGGATAAAAGTCCATTCTTCCATCAAGATGGTGAAACCTTATACTTTGTATCAGAATGTAGTGATGCTCGACCGGGACTTGGTGGACTTGACATTTTTTATACTCGAAAAACAGAAAACGGATGGTCAAAACCACAAAACATAGGTTATCCAATAAATACGGCAGGAGAAGAGCTGGGAATATTTGTATCCACTCAAGGGAAACTTGCCTACTATTCTAGCTATCAAGAAAACAACTGGAACATTTATGGATTTGATTTATATTTAGAAGCTCGTCCTAAAGCAGTTGTGATCCTTAAAGGACAATTAACTGGAGATAAAAATGAACCCATCACCGACGGAAAAATTGAAATCGCCTATGGAAAGGATGGGGAAAAAATCACCTACAATGTAAATAAAGAAGATGGAAAGTATGCCGCTGTAATTAAAGTTGATCCAAACACTCCGGTCACTGTTACCTTGAAAAAAGAAGGAGCCGCCTTTAATTCAACGATACTTACGAGTGAATCCTTATCAAACAACTCAACGAAACTGAATATTAAATCAGAGAAATTAAAAACCGGACAAACATATAATATAAACGATATCTTATATGAAACCGATTCGTATGAACTAACTGAAAACTCCAAAATTATATTATCTAGATTCTCAGAATACTTAAAGGAAAATGCAAGCCTAAAAATAATGATTCAAGGGCATACCGATGATTTGGGTGATGACACCAAGAACTTGGCATTATCAGAATTTCGCGCAAAGCAGGTGATGCAGTACCTTGTAAATGCTGGAATAGAATCCACACGAATTTCAAGTCAAGGATTTGGTGAGAAAAAACCTAAATTCCCCAATACGTCTGCAGAAAATAGAGCGAAGAATCGTCGAACAGAATTCTTACTTATTAGTGAATAAAAAAAGGGCCCTAAGGCCCTTTCCATATAAATGAGATTGCTTACGCTTCTTTTTTGAATTGCTTTTTCTC
>Ga0102919_1000171_pt1 | contig 15573 bp, 9 predicted proteins | sample Colrivmet1563A02_FD_78203 | JGI IMG/M metagenome (GOLD analysis project Ga0102919, IMG submission 78203) | Estuarine microbial communities from the Columbia River estuary - metaG 1563A-02 | ecosystem: Environmental > Aquatic > Marine > Intertidal zone > Estuary | place: USA: Columbia River... | reverse complement strand
TTTACCGCAGCCGATCCTGCAACTGGCGGTGCAGATAGAGAAACAGTTTCTCAGATTAAATTCAACGCACCAAAAATGTATGAAGCGCAAAATCGTGCAGTAACTGCCGATGACTATAAAGCATTGTTATTAAAACAATCTACTGTAGACTCTGTTGTTGTTTGGGGTGGAGAAGACAATGATCCACCAACTTATGGTAAAGTTTACGTTGCAATTAAACCAACAACTGGTGAAGTTTTAACGCCAACAGAAAAGAAAAACTTAATTAATTCAGTAATTAATCCCAAAAAGATTTTAACAATCTCAACTGAAATTGTTGATCCAGAATATTTGTACATCATCATAGACTCTACTGTTAAGTACGAAGCAAATAAAACTATTTTATCCTCTGATGATTTAATTGATTTAGTTACAAGTACAATACAATCTTACAACACAGATGAGATAAATCAATTTGGAAAATATTTTAGATATTCTAAATTATCACGTTTGATTGATATGTCTGAAGCATCTATATTGAATAATGACACTTCAACGCTAATGAGAAAAGAACTAAACGTCCAGTTGAATGTTCCGACAAAATATGAAATTAACTTTTCAAACGCAATTGATGCAACTACAAATGATAGACCATCAACCCATCCGTTTGGTGTAGGAAATAAAATTTATTCTAATGTGTTTAGCTATGCTGGATATAACGATTGTAAAATTGAAGAAAACGATGGTATCATTAGAATATATCGAACAGAAAAAAATGAAAACATCGGCGTATTATTGAATGCTGGAACTGTTAATTATACAACAGGAAAAGTAATTTTAAATAGTTTTACGCCAACTGCGTTTGCTGATGGTGGTAATACGTTGAAGTTAACTGCATCTCCAGCAGAAAAAGATATTTTACCTTTAAGAAATCAAATTCTTTCTATTCGTTCAGCAGACATAACTGTGAATATGATAGATGACAAATCAATCAGTCTTGTAAATAGATAAAAGATGGACAATAATACATTTAATCCCGCATTAGGGATAAGTAATTTTTTCCCTGATGATGTTGCATCGGAAAATTTTTTACTATTCTTAAAAGCATATTATGAGTGGTTGCAGACCACAAAAATATCATTTTCTAGTATCACTGGCACTTTTGTTCGTGATGAAATTGTTATTGGTTCCACTTCTAAATCAACTGGCGTCATTAAAGAAGTTAGTACAGATGGAAGCGTAGTAATAAAATCAACATCTACAGTATCATTCGATAGATACGAAAATATTGTTGGTCAAACTTCTGGTGCAATTGGTACCGTATCTCAAGTAAAAGATAACGTTGTTAGAAAAACTGGAAAATTAATTGACTATAGAACAATTGATAATTCAGTTGACAAGTACGTTGACTTTTTAAAAGAAGAATTATACGACAATATTCCTAAAAACGTATATGGTAATGCAAAAGACATTGCATTAAGATATAAAGATTTGTATCAATCTAAAAGTAACGAAGAATCATATCGCTTTTTATTAAAGCATCTTTACAATCAAAATTCTGAATTCTATTATCCAGGAACAGATTTACTTAGAATATCTGATGGTAAGTTTGAAAAGACACAAGTTATTAGGTCTGCAATTAATGGTCAAATTTTTAGCTATATCAATAAAACTATAGTTGGAAAGTCTAGTGGCGCTTTGGGTAATGTTGTTGACATTAGAAAATTCTTTGTGGGATCAATAGAAATTGCAGAAATGACACTCACACTAGTTGATGGAGTTTTTGATACGGGTGAAACTATTGAAGTATTGAATGATACTTCAATTGCAAACACCACTCTGTATGGAATGGTTACGGGGTTTACTTTAAATGATGCTGGTTCTGGATACGAAGTTGGCGATACAGTTTCAATTACTGGTAACGGAAGTGAGGCTCAAGCAATTGTAGCATCAATCAAGCAATCACCAATCACAGCACTTAAAGTAAATTCGGTTGGACATGGATATCAATTAAACACTACTGCAACCGTCAATAACTCTGGAACAGGTGGTTCCGGTTTAATCATTCGTGTTACTGGATTAGCAAACACATACACAGTAACAAGTGGAGCAAACACATATACTGTTGGTGAAGTTTCTCAGGTTTCAATTATCAATCGTGGATCCGAGTACTATAAAAAACCATCCGTTACATTAGAAGATGCAGTAATTTCATCTCTAGGTTTACTTTCTGAAAATCTAATTACAATTAGCAATGCGGGTACAAATTACGGAGTCGGAAACACTTTAATATTTACTGGTGGATCTGGTACTAACGCAGCCGGCATTATTGCGTCTGTTGTGGAAACTACAACATACGATTTGAAGTTTGAAGATGGCACCAAAATGATTGCCGAAACAGGCAAAGATATTGTCAAGAATGAGGATTGGAGTATATTAGGCGCAATTGCAAGAATCGAATTGACAAATTATGGCACAGGATATACACCAACAAGTTTACCAACAATTACTGTTTCTACGACAACAGGTTCTAGCGCAAACTTAATTGCGACAAATATTCAAGGTAAGAGTGCGAACGTTAGTATTGACGTAGCAAACAATGCGACAGGTATTGGATCGATTCGTGAAATTACAGTTAAAGATTTTGGTATCAATTACACCACAGCGACTGCAAACGTTTCTTCATATGGTGACGGTAACGCAAATTTAACTCCAATCATTTCTGGGCTTGGGATTAAAGAAGGCAACTGGATTAGTGATGATGGTAAAGTAAACTACAAAAAAATTCAAGACTCATACTACTATCAAGACTTTTCTTATGTTATTAAGAGTGGTCTAGTATTCAGCGCATACAAAGATACAGTAAAAAAATTATTACATCCGGCCGGTTTACAGGCGTTCGGTGAAATTTTATTATTCACTACTTTAGAAGTGACGCCAGATTTTGTCCTGAGAACCCAGACTTTACGTGAATATATTATTAGCATATACGATGAATTCTTAACCGATGCGAATATTGCAACTTCTCAATATCATTGGGAAGTTAAACAAAAATTGTTTGCTGATGTTACTTCACCATTATTAAATTCTAAAAAATATGTTGTCAATTTAGTTCCTGGTGGCAACAGAACAAAATCTGTAGCAAATACTTCTGCATATAATTATTTTGAAATTGTTGTCAACTCGGTTGATACGCTAGATTCAACTTTAACGGAAATTAGTGCGCCTTTACGTAAATCTGTTTTGTCCATAAAAGATACAAGTCTTCAAGATATCGCAACATTTTCTTCTAGTAAATTTACTAAATTCAGCACGAATAGCACAAATACATTTATATCTGTTTCCGACAAACTTACATATATTTTACCTGCACAAGCCAATTCTGCTACGGAAGCATATTTGGGACATAGGATGGTATATTTACTTCCGGAAACTAGTGTCTCTGCTGGATTCAGTCAAACTTTGGGACAAACTACAATTGCAGAAGTTCAGGATGAATATTTCTTTAATTATTTTCAAGAAAATGAATTGACATCGCACGTATTGTTTACCGATGCGACCTTTGATACTTTCTATGCAACATATTCGGAAATTAGCACAAAATATGACATAATTTCACCCGGAACAGTTTCGAATGTGTCTAGTGATGCCGTATCATCTAAACTCAAATACGAACACATATTGCATGAAGATACGTCTACAAATGACACTTCTAAATACTTAGTAGAATATAGAACGTCAAGCAATGCAACATTGTCATTTGCTAATAGCGCATATGCAAGCCAAGCTAAAATTTCAGGCACGGTATCCTCAATTACAACAACATTTGCTAATGTTGCTGTTGGTGCATATGACAGTTTACCAATATCGACAATTTCTGACCGAACGTTTAATGACGTTGCTTCTGTTGTTATAGGAAGTGGCACATCGTTCACTACAGAATTTATTCATGATGATATTTTCATTGCAGATAATCAGTATTTCATTGTAGATGGAATCGCAAACAATACATACATGACAGTAGACGTTCCGGCAACACCATCTTATTCCGGAGTTTTTGCATACAAACAGATTTCAACAATACAACTACAATCGTTTGATGGTACAAATATAACATTTGACAATCAGACTTTCACTTTCGATAAAGGATAAAAAAAATGTCTAAACTAGTTATTGGTACAGGAACAGCCATCAATGATGGTACAGGCGATCCTCTCAGAGATGGTGCTATAAAAATTAATTCTAATTTTAGTGAAATTTACACAAACTTAGGTAATAATTCATCATTGTTGTTTGCAGTTAACTATACAACGCTTCCTCTTGATAGTCAAGTATTGCAATATAGTTCTGCTACAGGAAAATTTGGATTTAGTTATAGTGGCGGTCAAGGCAATACAGGACCAACTGGCGCCACGGGACCAACAGGAAATACTGGGCCACAAGGGATACAAGGAATACAAGGGATACAAGGAATACAAGGACCCACAGGAAATACTGGGGCACAAGGACCCACAGGAAATACTGGTCCTGCTGGTGCTGGAAGTGGTGACGTAGTTAGTGCTGGTGGTGCATACGTTGATAATTCTATTGTAAGATACGACGGAACTTCTGGCACTACTATACAAAAAAGTTTAGTGACAATTACTGATAATGGTGCAATTACAGCGCCACTTGCAAGTAGTATTATTTCATTTAATTGGGCAAATACATCCGTATTTCCGAGTGCCGCAACTTATCAGGGTGCAATTGCTTACAGTAATACTACTGGTTATATGTATTTTGCAGATTCAAGTGCATGGGTTCAACTTGCCAAATATACTGATATAACTTCTGGACCAGCAGGACCGACAGGAAATACAGGAGCCACTGGCGCTACGGGTGCAACAGGAAATACTGGTCCTACTGGCGCTACAGGTGCAACTGGATCACAAGGAATACAAGGAATACAAGGAATACAAGGAGCCACAGGAAATACTGGTCCTACTGGCGCTACAGGTGCAACAGGGCCAGCAGGAGCCAATGGTGCTACAACATTTGCCGCCCTCACCGATAATGCTAGTCTTACAGTAGATAAATTTTATCTGCCTGCTATTACAAGATTAGCAGTTACTGCAAGTGGTTCATCGGCATATTTGTTCGATCAATACTCAGGACCCAACCCGACTATATATGCTATCAGCGGCACTACTATAGCATTTGATCTGGGCACTGGTGCTTTGAGTAGTCATCCATTTTTGATTAGATATTCTGGCGCAAACTATGACACGGGATTAACACACGTAACTAGTGCAGGAGTAGTCACAACGGGATCGGCGGCTCAAGGTAAAACTTCAGGTACATTGTATTGGAAAGTTCCAGCAAACATAAATGGTAGTTATGGCTATCTTTGTTCTAATCACGGAAGCATGATAGGCGTAATTAGCATTAAAGATATATCTGCTATCTAACAACATGACAATTAATGTTGACTTTACTTACAACCACAGGAGAATACAATTCGACTGTGACAATACAGGGACCGTGCGGTGTAATACTGATAAAGGATTTGGTTTGGGTGCCGAAGGACAGAATGGATTTGTTGGAAATATATTATTGGGAATCGTGGGCGGTACTACAAGGAGCGTATCATTGCTGTTTTTCAATTCCTGGTAAAGTTACGCTGTTGCCACCAAATTAGCCAAGGTGTTAAGTGTGCCAACATCATAACGAACCACATTGCAGGCATTTGCCAATCGTGTCCGCAAATTGCACTAGGAATAGAGAGGCTATAAATAAATCCTATAAAGAATAGGATCGATGGAGATAATGTTAAGAAGGTATAGATGATTTTCATAGAATTATTTAGCATACTAATATTAAAGATATCAGCCACAATTTAACGTAAAATCAAAAAAACTTTGTATAAATAAGTAAAAGAAAAACAAACAGTATCCAACAAAATAATCAAAGGAGCTAACAAATGGCATCAATAGTAACAAGTAAGTTCAGAATTCATAATGCACAGCAATTCTATGAATCTTTTTCAGAAGCGGCAAATACGATTATGTATTTGTTTGTCGGTAAAAATACCGCATTCGCAAACGACAACTCTCCTCCAACTCCAATAAATTCGACAGCTAATATCGAATATACTCCATGGCGTGATATGTATGGCGTAAAACGCATTCAAAGTGCTGACGTAACACATGCAGTTCCACGTTATGATTGGACAAGCGGCACAGTTTATACTGCATATGATGATACAAGTACAAGTCTTTTAACAGACACATTCTACGTTATGACAGAAGATTATAACGTTTACAAGTGTTTATTCAATAATGCCAGTGCGGCATCAACAACAAAGCCGACAGGAACAAGTTCTACTAGATTTACAACAGCAGACGGATACATTTGGAAATTCATGTATACAGTTTCTACTGCTAAAGCACTTAAATTTTTGACTAGCGACTACATGCCAATTCAGACATTAGCATCTGATGATGGAACAACTCAATGGAGTGTTCAGAGTGCCGCAGTTGATGGTGGGATTGAAGTCATCAAGGTTACTTCTGGTGGTTCTGGATATGCTACTGCCCCCTCAGTTACAATTGTTGGTGACGGAACTGGCGCTACTGCAAATGCAACAATTACCGCTAACGTAGTTACAGCAGTTACAATCACAGCGGCCGGTACTGGATACACTAAAGCAAGTGTGTCTTTTGCTTCTGGTGCGGCTGCGGCTACAGCAATTATCTCTCCACGTTATGGTCATGGCGCTGATCCTATTGAAGAGTTGGGCGCAAAATATATTATGATTAACGTTCGTTTAGATGGTAGCGAATCCAATACAATTTCTACAGCTAACGAATTCCGTCAAGTTGGTATTGTTCGTGATCCATATTTGTTTGGCACCACAACAAGAGCAAGTGCATCTTCTTACAGACAAACATTTAAATATCAATTGTCCGGAATTTCTGGTACATTCTCATTAGATGAGCCTGTTTCATCAGGATCAAATACTTCTAATGTTGTTGAGTGGGATACACCAAACTTATATGTGATTAAACCAATAAATCAAAACTTTGCTAATGGAGCAACAATTACTGGCGCAACATCTACAGCAACTGGTACGATTGCCGCAATCACAACTCCAGGTTTGCAACCATATACAGGTGACATTCTCTATGTTGAGAATAGAGTACCTATCTCTAGAGCGGCAGACCAGATCGAAGACGTAAAACTTATCATCCAGTTCTAAACAAACGAAGAAATATAAATGGCTAATCCAGGTGGTGTAGACTTTAATACGAGTCCGTATTATGATGATTTTGATGAAGATAAAAAGTTTGTACGTGTTCTCTACAGACCTGGACGTGCTGTTCAGGCTAGAGAATTAACACAAGCACAAACTATTCAGCAAACTCAGACAAAGCGTTTTGCGGAATTCTTTTTCAAGCAAGGCGCTATTGTTGAAGGTTGTGAACAAAATTTAGATTTAGGTTTAAATTTTGTAAAATTACAAAATACATATAATGGTAGTGAAGCAAATGTTGCCGCATTTAACGGTAGCATTGTTTACGGCGCAAATAGCGGTATCAAAGCGTATTGCGGAATAGTAACCGACTTAGAAGGTACTGATCCAAAAACGCTTTTTATCAATTACGCAACAAACGGAACTCAAGTTCTTACTGTAAATAATGCTCCTACAACTTTAGTTCCGGGAAATAAAATTACATTTTCTACTGGAAATACTGCAACAATTGAAGCGGCTTATATTGATCCAATTACGGGAACAAATAAAATATTTGTTTCTAACGTATCAGGAACATTGACTACAACAACTGCAAATACAGTAACAAGCACTAGTTCAACTCTTGTTGTTAATGTTACGAACATCACAAACTAAACGTCTAATACTGCGTTTGCAAATTCGGAGACAATCTTTACTGCAAACACTTCAACTAGAGCATATGCTAATGCGGCCTCTACAAATGCTATTCGTAATGTTGTAGATGAAGGCTTAGAAACAGAAACCATTTATTACTATGGTTCAAAAATAACTGTTTCTAATGGTATCATTTGGATGGCAGATCATTTTGTCAATCATACAAATCAAACAATTCTTCTTGACAAATATTCTAATGTTCCATCATATAAAATTGGTTTAGTCCCTACAAAATCTTTTGTCGATTATATTGCAGACAACTCATTAGTTGATAATGCACAAGGAACACCAAATTATCAAGCACCTGGTGCGGATAGATTTAAAATCGATTCTGTTCTAACAAAAGTTGCATTGGGTGCAACTACAGATGAAAATGAATTCATCACAGTAACAGAAATTGAAGACGGCATTACAAGAAGGCGCAAAGTCACTACTGTAGATAGTAATCTTGAAGATGTAATGGCAAAGAGAACAAATGAAGAATCTGGAAACTATACGATTTCTGATCCTATTGTTACTGTTCGTGAGCATCTATCAAATGGTAGCAATGGTGGTAGATACACTTCTGGTCAAGGCGGAAACAATAATATTTTATTAGTTGAAGTTGATCCTTTTACGTCATATACTTCTGGATACCGAAATGAAATTATTGCAAAAACTCCAATTGATGTTCAAAAGGGTTTAGCAACAAACTATGTTGACCAAACTAAAACTCAAATTAACTACGGACAATATATTCTTGTCAATGAATTAGTTGGTGCTTGGGATGTTATGGAAACAACTCAAGTTGACCTATATGATGCGGCACAGCAAGTAGTTACAAATGCAACTCATTCTACCGCAACAGTATCTGGAAATAAGATTGGTACCGCTAGAGTACGTTCTGTAGAATACGTTAGTGGTTCAAAAGGTCAACCTGACGCAAGATATTATTTGTATCTGTATGAAATTACAATGAATTCTGGCCAGAATTTTAAAGATGTTCGTTCAGTATATGACTCTGCAACACCAAAACGTTTTGCTGACATTGCAGATGTGACTCCATATGGAGCCGTGTTGCAAGAAACTGGTTTTAACTCAATGCTATTTAAATTGCCATATCAGGCAATTAAAACTATTCGTTCTGATGCTGGTAACGTTGAAACTGCATTTAGATTCAAAAAGAAATTTACTGTTTCATTCACATCTGGTGTATCGACTATTGCAACAGACGTAGTGACAGAAACTTTCGTTGGTACTGGAACATTAAACTCCACACAGAAAAATGACTACTACATGGTTGTAGTTAACAATGCTGGTGCTAACGTAGAAACTTCTGCGTTGACTGGTACTGTTACTGTGGGTGCGGCATCTAATACTGTAACAGGTAGCGGAACGTCTTTCACAACGCAAGTTAGCATTGGCGATTTCATAAAGATTAATAGTTTAACGAAACAGATTGCATCTATTACAAATGCAACATCATTAACTCTCACTAGCACACATGCAACTGGTGCGACAGCTAATACATTCACAAAAGTTCTTCCAACAGGAACTGTATTAGCATTAGGCACAAATGGTGGCAAAGGAAGCACACGTACTGTTACTGTTTCTTCTCCGGGTACTGCATCAATTGATTTGCAAGAAAACGCAACTTTCACCGCAGACATTATTGTTTCGATGGATCGTGCTAATGCAAAAGAAAAGATTAAAACTCTCAACTATGCAACTCAAGCAAATATCAATCCTAATACTCACATATCTGGACTAGCAGGTCCATTTGGACTTGGATACGGTGATGTCTATCAGTTAAGATCAGTTTATCAGTCCTCATCATTTGCAACTGCCGCAACAACATCCAATACAAATGTTACTGCACATTTCACATTAGACACCGGTCAACGTGATTATGCATATGAGCATGGAACTATCACTCCAGTTACTGGATTTACTCCTACCGGAAGATTGTTAGCAGTCTTTGATAATTTTACACATGATACATCACAAGGTGTTGGATATCTATCGGTAGATTCATATCCAGTTAATGACACAACAACATCTAATACCACAATCACAACAGCACAAATTCCAATCTTTACAAGTCCTACGACAAAGACTGCATATAATTTGCGTGACTGTATTGACTTTAGATCAATCAAAACTGCTAATACATCACTAAATGCAATTGATGATGGTACATATCAAGTTCCAACATATGGACTTCGTATTCCACAATCTGGTTCAGATTTTGATGCTGATTTGGTTTACTACAAAGGTAGAATTTCTAAAGTTTATATCAACAACCGTGGTGTGTTTGGTATCAATGATGGTGTTCCACCTAGCGCAGGAAATCAAAAAGCAGAATCGCCTCCAACAAAACCAGATACGTTAGAAATTGCTGAGTTGACAATTCCTCCGTATCCTTCAAATCCAATTGATGTTAAAATCAAATTGCTGAAGAATAAACGTTTCACTATGCGTGACGTTGCTAAACTTAATGACAGAGTTGAAAAGTTAGAATATTTTACTGCATTAAACTTTTTAGAGAAGCAAGCAACAGACACCACGCAATTAGATGACAATGGATTTGATAGATTCAAAAATGGTATTATTGTAGATCCATTCTCTGGATTTGCAGTCAGCAATCCAGTAAGTACTGATTGGGCTTCGGCTATTGATAGAACAAATAGATTTGCTACTGCATTGCAGGACAATGCAAATACTTCCGGTATGAGATACAATGGAACTCTATCAGAAACTGCAAACACTACTGGTAATAAAATTATGCTTCCATATACGGAAGTTGAAGCGCCAGGATTAAAACAACCATATGCATCAGCACAACTTCGTTTAGCTGAAGAATTAAACTTCGTCTGGAAAGGCGAATTAACTGCTGTTCCATTCGTAGACAATTTCTTTGAAACTACAAATGACACAAGCAAAGCGATTGTTTACAATGACACTGGTGATGCAGACAACTGGAAAGCATTAATCAATGCTTGGAATTCTGAAGTTGCGCCTTTGAATGTTCACTGGATTGGTAATAGTTTACAAACAAATATTGATCGTTCAACTGCACAAACTGCACAACAGGGAAACTTTAATGTTACTACAGCAATTCAAAATACAACACAAATTGCATACAATCAATTAGCATCTGGTTCATCTGCAACATCATCTAAACAAGATGTTGCATTCGATAGAGTTGTTAAGGTTGAGACTGCACTATGGATGCGTAGAAGAGAATTTGCAATTCATGCAACAGGTTTGAAAAATAATGCAAGACTTTATGCATTCTTTGATGGTGTAGACGTAACAGCAAATTGTTATCAAATTCAATTGTTAGGTACTACTACATTTCAACAATTGAATTCAAAATATGATAACAATGGATATTTAACCGAAGAAGGCACAAGTTGGAGTGCAATTGCTGATGGTGCAACTCAACCATTAATCGTTAAAAATAATCAAATTCATTTGGTGTTTGAAGTTCCATATAGAACATTCTATGTTGGTCAGAGAGAGTTTTTAGTTACAGACAGCCCAACAAACTCTTCCGGAACAACATTAACGGCTGCCAGAAACACAATTTTTGCACAAGGTATTCAACAGTCTACAGGTTCTGTTACAATTAATTCTCGCCCATATAATGTGACATTTAATGACCAGACAAACATTACGCTATTGGGTAGAAGAACAATCTCTCAAGAACGTGTTGAAATTGGACGTGCAGTTGTTCCTCCTCCAGCAAATCAATGGCCTGGAGTTGATCCATTGTCACAGAGTTTCTATGTTGATCCACAAACCTATCCAAAAGGTTTCTATGCAACATCTATAGACTTATACTTCAGAACTAAATCTAAAGATGATAACAGAAATGTTAGAGTTGAAATTAGAGAAGTTGATAACGGATATCCATCTCCAAAATTTGTTGGTATAGGTGATGAAGCTGTTGTGAATAATAGGAACATTAATATTAGTACTGACGCAACCACGGCAACAAAATTCACATTCAAGAATCCTATCTTTCTTGCTTCGGGTAATGACTATGCGTTCACTATGCGTCCAGAAAACAATGACGCAGACTATGCAGTTTGGGTTGCAGAGTTGGGTTCAATTGACGTTACTAATCCTGATAAGAATACAAGAATTGAATCCGCATATAATAGCGGAGTATTATTCTCATCATCTAATGACAGAACACATACTGCTAGACAAAACTTAGACGTTAAATTCACAATGAGAGTTGCTGAATTCACAACATCTAGTAAAGTTGCATATTGGGCAAACATTCCAATTTCAAATGCATTCCAGTATGATGTATTAACTCCTATTATTGGAGATCAAGTTTTACCAGGAACTAATATCACATACGATATTAAAACTACCGATAGCGCATATGCAGTTGATGGCTCATATACAACAATTAAAAACTATGAGAAGTTGATAAATCGTTCTAGAAAACAAATTTCTGCAAATACTGCTGAAGATACAAATTCATTTAAGTCTTTACAGTTAAGAGCAACATTGTCAACTAATGATAAGTATATTAGTCCATACATTGACAATGAAAACATTTTGTTCAATTTCTCAAAGAACATTATTAACAATGACTACTATACACCAATTACTGGCACAATAAGATATACTACAGATACAGCGGTTGTTGGTGTTGGTACTGATTTCTCTAACACAGTATTTGCTGGTGAGTATGCAGACTTTGGTACTGAATACCGAAGAGTTGCAAGTGTTACGAATGCTACATATCTAACTGTGACTAGCGCATTCACAACATCCAATGCTGTGGCTCAAACAATGTCAACTAGAAATGAAGAGCATCCAACTGGACCTTATTCATCACAGTCTAGATACATCACAAAAGTTGTTACCTTGAATGATGGATTTGAAGCATCTGATATGGTAGTTTACTTAGATGTAAACAGACCACCAGGAACATCAATTAAAATTTACACTAAAGTTTTAAACGAAAATGACTCGGATAGCTTTGATGATAAATTCTATACACCTTTAGAATTGTCTGGTACAGAAACATTTACATTGGATCAAACAGATTTTAAAGAAGAAAAATATGCTATTCCAACAAGCATCAAAACTGGCGGTTCAACAATGCTTACTGGTAATGTTGCAATATCTAACGTATCAACAACAGTTACTGGAACATCAACTAGATTCACGGAAGATTTGAAGATTGGTGATACAATTGCTGTTGGTGTTACTAGAGTAAATAGAGTTGTCACTACGATTGCAAATAACATTTCGTTGACTGTAGATAGTGCATTCTCAACAGTTTCATCTGGACAAGATATATTCAAAGTGCTAAATAACTCAATTGCATATACGACCCCCGACGGAAGAACATTCCAAGGATACAAATATTTTGCAATAAAGGTTGTATTTCTTTCAAGCAATCCAAATTATGCTCCGAAAATTAAAAACTTAAGAGGAATTGCATTGGCATGATATCATCAAAAAATAAAGTTCCTATTATTGAACCGGTACGAGGTTTTACAGAAAGAGACATACACTCTAAAGCTATATTAAATACTGATATGGATTCGCTTTTGAAGTATAAAATTCAAAAGAGAAAATTTACAGATATAAATAAGGGTGCAGAAGAGTTAAGTCAAATCCGAAATGAGGTTCATCTTATGAAAACGGAATTAAGCGATATCAAGCGCATGTTGTTGCAAATAACGAATGAGAGTAGATAAAAATGCCATTAATAAATCAAGTACAATTAGGAAATACGTTTAACGAGTTTAGATCAACCGTTAACGATATTAGCAATACTATTAATTCCGGATTAAGCATTACCGGTGATTCTGGTTCGGACTCAATTTCTGTTGGTGGTGAAACATTAGCAATTCAAGGTGCTACTGGAATTACTACAGTCGTTGCAAATAATGTTCTTTCCATATCTAGCGTAGCTTCTGCTAATATGCAATATCAAAGAATGATATTGACTACTGTAGAAGACTCGGAAACAGCAAATAGTGGAAGTTTACGCACGTATGGTGGCGCCGCAATCGGCAAAAAACTTTGGGTTGGCTCTGACATATATATTGGTGGTAGTGCGAATATTGCAGGCGACCTTATTATTCAAGGTAACACCGTCACATTAAATACACAATCATTTGACATTGAAGATAGCATTATATATTTAAATGCAAACAATACAGTAACAAATCCAGATATCGGGCTTGCCGCAAACTACAATGATGGTACATACAAACATACTGGTATTTTTAGAGATGCTTCTGAAGATCGTTGGAAAGTATTTAAAGGTTATACTCCAGAACCAACACATCCGATTGATACAGCTAATGCATCGTTTCAACTTTCGGATTTTCAAGCGGCCACATTTTTTGGAAGCGCATCATACATAACAACAGAAACTGCAAATACAATTGTTGCAAATAATAATATCTCTATTGGAACAACGTTAACGCCAGGAGGAACCGGTGTTAAATTTGTTGTTTTAAATGCATCTGGCGGTGGTTCACAATGGGCTTATGGAACAAGTGGCGGTGGTAGAGTTTCTGCACTTTCGGGTGGCGGTTTAGCGTTGAGTACATATACTGGCACAGTTGGTTCTGAATCTTATAGTGAACGTGCCATACTATCAAGTAATGGTAATATGGTGATTGGCACAAATGCTGATACGGTTAAATCAAAGTTACATATTTTAATGACTAGTGATAGTGCAAATACATCATCTGGTCTACGCATACAGACTCCTAATAGTGCAGGCGGAGATTCAACACCAACATATGGCGCATACATTGATGCAGGTCAATCGTTTGCAAGTTCAAACTCTGTATATGGCGTATACTCTGTAGCCGCATCGTCTGGTGGATTGAATTCATTTGCACTATATGGTCGTGCAACAGCAAATACAAATGGTGCTGGTTCTATTGGTGTTTACGCCGAAGCAACCGGTGCATCTAGTGCAACAGGCGCATTGCCATCATACACAGGAAATTTACTTTCTGGTACAAGTATGCCAATTGGTATATACAGTAAAGTAATTTCAACTGGTTCGACAAATACTAATACTACAGCCGCTGGTGTATTTGAAAATACTTCAGCATATGGTGCAACATCTTATGGTATTTACATTAAGACTGCATCTGGTCCTACTACAGTAACTCCATTGACAATCGCTCATGCGGGAACAGTTGTTGCTTATGTTGATTCGTCTGGATTTTGGACAGGTAGCATCAAAGCAAAAATTCAACGTGACTCTGTTACAGCAGTTTCTGCAAGCGGCGCAACTAACATTGATTTGTCTTTAGGTAACGCATTCGTAGTGACAATGAATGGAACAGCGACATTCTCCTTTATCAATCCTCCATCGGGAACTGATATTACATCATTTACTATTATCACAGTTAACTCTGCTGGTGGATATGCAATTTCATGGCCAGGTTCAGTAACTTGGTCGGGTGGTGCGACTCCAACAAGAACAACAACATCAGCAAAACAAGACGCATACACTTTCTTTACTAGAGATGGTGGTACTACATACGTAGGATCACTTGCAATCACCAACTATTAATGATATAATAAGACTATGAAAATATCTGGACTATTAAGAAGAGAACGAACAAACGCAGTTGTCAAAGAGACAGTTACGTTTAATGCGCCAGGGACTTATTATCCTCCATACG
>Ga0102919_1000164_pt1 | contig 15963 bp, 9 predicted proteins | sample Colrivmet1563A02_FD_78203 | JGI IMG/M metagenome (GOLD analysis project Ga0102919, IMG submission 78203) | Estuarine microbial communities from the Columbia River estuary - metaG 1563A-02 | ecosystem: Environmental > Aquatic > Marine > Intertidal zone > Estuary | place: USA: Columbia River... | reverse complement strand
CAAACCTCTGTATGAGAAAATGATCAGGCAGTTGGAAGCGGACTTGGGTAAGCCCGTTGCGACGGGTGAATTTGGGGCCATGATGGCCGTTGAATTGGTGAATGACGGGCCCGTCACGATTTGGATCGATACAAAAAACAAAGAATAACATGACCTTAGAACAAGCGCAGCAACAAGTGGATCAGTGGATCAAAACCATTGGCGTCCGGTATTTTGGAGAGCTCACTAATATGGCCATCTTAACCGAAGAAGTGGGCGAACTGGCCCGGGTGATGGCCCGTACCTATGGGGAACAGAGTTTCAAGCAAGGAGAATCGGCCGATCAGCTTGCGGACGAAATGGCCGACGTTTTGTGGGTGCTTATTTGTTTGGCCAATCAGACAGGCGTGAACCTCACGGAGGCTTTCGAAAATAACCTTCGGAAGAAGACCGAACGCGATGCGGATCGGCACCGCGAGAATCCCAAGCTGCAGTGATTCGACCTATCTTTGCGCCCATGGCCAACGAATCGAAATTATTACCGGCGATCATCGCACATTGCAAGGAATACGGGTTCATTTTTCCCAGTAGTGAGATCTATGATGGACTGCAAGCAGTCTATGACTACGGTCAGATGGGCAGCGAGCTGAAAAAGAACATCAAGGATCATTGGTGGCGCAGCATGACGCAGCTGCAAGAGAACATCGTCGGTCTCGATGCAGCCATCTTCATGCACCCAACCACCTGGAAGGCCAGCGGGCACGTCGATAATTTCAACGATCCAATGATCGACAACAAGGATAGCAACAAGCGCTATCGGGTCGACCACCTGATCGAGGCCCATGCCGATCAATTAAAAGAAACAGGAAAAACGGCCGAAGCGGATCAATTGATCGCCGATATGGAGGCCTTGTTGGGAAAGGATGATTTTGCCGGACTCAAATCACTCATTGAAACGAATAAGGTCTCCTGCTCGATCAGTGGAACCTGCAATTGGACCGACATCCGTCAGTTCAACCTGATGTTCGCCACTGAATTTGGATCTACCGAGGGCGAGGACAATAAAGTGTACCTGCGTCCTGAAACGGCTCAAGGGATCTTTGTGAATTTTCTGAATGTGCAAAAGACCGGTCGCATGAAAGTCCCGTTCGGGATCGCGCAAGTCGGAAAGGCATTTCGCAATGAGATCGTGGCCCGTCAGTTCATATTCCGGATGCGGGAGTTTGAGCAGATGGAAATGCAATTCTTTGTCCGCCCCGGCACGCAGAAAGAATGGTACGAGTACTGGAAGGAAGCCCGTCTGAAATGGCACTTGGCTTTGGGCTTACCGGTGGATAAATATCGCTACCACGATCACGTGAAACTCGCGCACTATGCCGATGCGGCTTGTGACATCGAATTTGCCTTCCCAATGGGATTCAAGGAGCTGGAAGGCATTCACAGTCGTACGGATTTCGACCTCAAACAACACCAGGAGTACAGCAAGAAAAAACAGCAATATTTCGACAACGACGTAGATCCTGCCACCGGAAAGCCCTATGGAAATTACATTCCGTATGTGATCGAGACTTCGATCGGGTTGGATCGTATGTTTTTGGCTGTGATCAGTCATGCCTATGAGGAACAGGATCTGAGTACGGAAGAGAAGCAGGATAGTCGCGTTGTATTGAAATTGCCGCCTGTATTGGCGCCGATCAAGATGGCCGTTTTGCCCTTAAATAAAAAAGATGGGCTGCCGGAGATCGCTGATGCGATCCTGGCGGATTGCCGCCCGCATTTCCGTTGTTTTTACGAGGAGAAAGATTCGATCGGGAAGCGGTATCGCCGCATGGATGCGCTCGGCACGCCATTCTGTGTAACGGTAGATTATCAAACCAAAGAGGATAATACGGTTACCATTCGTCACCGCGATTCCATGGAACAAGAGCGCGTGCCAATCTCAGCATTGAGGTCAATCGTACAGCAAGCCATCACGATTTAATCATTCGTCGCATTAGTTTCAGTACGATCAGCTTGTGCTACCCGTACAATTCCAGGTGAATGGATTTCTTGTCGTATCCCAAATCGAGGATGCGCTGCTTGGCTTCATCGATCATATTGCGCCAGCCGCAGAGATAAAAATAGGCGGGCTTGACGATGGTTTGTTCCGGATCTTCCACTGACCGCGACATGTTTTCCCGACAAATCTCTTCGTATGCTTGATGCACATATCCTTGTCGGGCCCATTGATCTTGATTGACGATCTCTTCACGCGAGTAGGTGGTGATGTAACGAAAGCTCGATACGTTCCGAGCCAACTCTTTCAGTTCCGGCGCATACAAGGCATCGCCAAATGTTCGGCATCCGAAGATTAGATAGATGTTTTGATGCGGGATGTTGTTGGTGACCAGGTGATGGGCCATGGAACGAAAGGGGGCAATGCCGGTCCCTGTACAGATGAGAAACAGGTCGCGATCGATCGGGTCGGGTAAGGTAAATACACCTTGTGGTCCGCGTAAAGTAAGCTGGCTTCCAATCTGTACCTGTTCAAATAACCAGGTAGTTCCGGCCCCACCTTCCAGCAAAACGATTACGAGTTCAAATACATTGGTGCCGTCGGGCCAGCTGGCGATGGAGTAACTACGCCAGCGCTTATTGGGTTTTTCGTGAATGGGTAGATCGAGGGTGACGAATTGGCCAGGCTGAAAATCGAATCGCTCGAGTTCGTCGACCCGGATCCAGAATCGGCGGGTGGTTGGGGTTTCGTCCTCCATCCGGATCACGGTACCGGTGCGCCAGGGTTGCAGGGCCATGAGCGATGATTTGTGAGTAAGATACGACGAATCAAAAGATTGAATTCAAAATTCAGTTGCGGTATTCACCGCGTATCTTTGCGCCGCAATGGCGCTTGCTGACTTAGTGAATCGATATGCGGCGCACCCCCGGTTGAACGAATTGGGGGAGAGGATATCCATGTCCGCACCCGAACGCATTCATCTCAGCGGATTACAAGGCAGTGCTTCCGCTTTCTTGTTGGCAGCGGCACATCAGCGATCGGATTTTTCGACCATGAACCACCTGGTGGTGTTGGACTCCGCCGAGTCGGCCGCTTATTTTCACAACGCCTTGGAAAGTTTGACGGGTGCACTCGATCTGTTTTATTTCCCTGCTTCTTACAAATCGCCCCGCGATTTCATTCGGCTTAGTTCTTCCCATGTGATGTTGCGCACCGAGGCCTTGATGCGTTTCAGTCGGGGTGGAAATAAAAAAATACTCGTTACTTATCCTCAAGCGCTGTTGGAGAAAGTGGAATCGGCTACGCAATATGCCGATCACGTCATCACCATCAAGACCGGTGATAGCTTAGATGTGCCTGCTTTGTTGTTGAAACTGGATGCGCATCGATTTCAGCGAACGGATTTTGTGTACGAACCCGGACAATTCGCGATTCGAGGCGGCATCTTGGATATTTATTCATTCGGGAATGACAAGCCCTACCGAATCGAACTATTCGGTGCAGAAGTCGATTCGATTCGCATCGTTGATCCCGAAACACAATTGAGTGAGCGGAAGATCTTGCAGGTCAACATCATTCCCCACGTGGAGGCGCTGCAGTCGGAGGCACCGAGGATCTCACTCTTTGATTTTTTACCGGCGAATACGTTGGTGTGGATGGAAGACGAGGCAACCACTCTTGAGCAGGCCAAAGAGTGGTTGTTGGACCTGGAAGCCTATCTCGAGCGGGCTCAGCCCGTTTCGAATGCGGAGGAGGACGACGAGAAAAGCTTATTGCGGTTACCGAATCGGGGGGATCTGTTGGAGTTGGCGGAATTGGAATCGGGGTTGGCCAACTTTCATCGCTTAGCGATCGGGCATTCCGCGGTGGAGCCCTTCGACACGTTGGAATTTCATACACAAGAACAGCCGTCGTTCAACCGACAATTTGAATTGTTGATCCGCGACCTGAAGGCGCACGCCGGTCAGGGATATGCACTAATGATCGCTTCAGAGAATCCGAAACAATTGGAGCGCTTGCAACACATTTTTGACGACCTGAAGGCTGAGTTGGTTTTCGAGCCGATCAATGCTTCCATTCACCAGGGATTTCTGGATTCGGACCTGAAAATACTTTGCTATACCGATCACCAGATCTTCCAGCGTTATCACAAATACAAGATTAAGCAGGCATACAATAAAAACAAGGCGCTAACCATTCGTACGCTGCGCGATCTGCAGCCGGGTGATTTTGTCACGCACATCGATCACGGGGTGGGGGTTTTTAGCGGATTGCAAAAGATCGATGTGAATGGGCGGATGCAGGAAGCGGTTCGTTTGATCTATAAGGATTCCGACATCCTATATGTTAACATCAATAGCCTCCATAAGATCGCCAAGTTTACCGGGAAGGATGGGTCGGTACCCAAGATCAACAAATTGGGATCCGATGTATGGAATCGGTTGAAGGAAAAGACCAAAGCAAAGGTGAAAGAGATTGCTTTTGATCTGATTTCCTTGTATGCCAAGCGCAAGGCGTTGAGTGGATTTACGCATGCGCCGGACAACTACATGCAAACCGAGTTGGAGTCCTCTTTCATGTATGAGGATACGCCGGACCAAAGCAAGGCTACGGCGGATGTAAAAAAAGACATGGAGTCGAGTGCGCCGATGGACCGGTTGGTTTGTGGTGACGTTGGTTTCGGCAAGACCGAGGTTGCGATCCGTGCGGCTTTTAAGACCTGCATAGATGGCAAACAGGCGGCGGTCTTGGTTCCGACCACCATTTTGGCCTTTCAACATTACAAGACGTTCCAAGATCGTTTAAAGGACTTCCCGGTAAAAGTGGATTACCTGAATCGATTCAAGTCGGCCAAAGAGAAAAAAGAAACGCTGCAGCGTTTGAAAGAAGGTAAAATTGATATCATCATTGGTACGCACGGATTGTTGGCCAAGGATGTGGTTTTTAAAGATCTGGGGTTGTTGGTGGTGGATGAGGAGCAGAAATTTGGCGTGGCGCATAAAGAGAAGATCAAAACCCTCCGAACTGCCGTCGATTGTTTGACGCTGACGGCTACACCCATACCGCGCACCTTGCAGTTTTCGCTGATGGGCGCCCGCGATCTAAGCATCATCAATACGCCTCCGCCCAACCGTCAGCCCATCCAGACGGAGGTGCAGGTCTTTCAAGAAGATGCGATCCGCGAGGCGATCTATTACGAAACCGAGCGAGGGGGGCAGGTGTTCTTCATTCACAATCGAATTGCCGGACTAGCGGAAATGACCAACTGGATACAGGCCTTGTGTCCGGACCTGAGCATTGGGTATGCGCATGGACAAATGGAAGGTCATGTGTTGGAAGAACGAATTCTGGATTTCATCGATCGTAAATACGACGTATTGATCTGTACCAACATCGTGGAGAGTGGCGTGGACATTCCCAACGTGAATACGATCATAGTCAACAATGCACATCAGTTCGGATTGAGCGATCTGCATCAGCTTCGTGGTCGGGTAGGACGGAGCAATCGTAAGGCCTTCTGCTATCTGTTGGCTCCGCCGATGAGTACGTTGCCGGCCGATAGTCGAAAGCGCTTGCAAACGCTGGAGCAGCACAGTGAATTGGGAAGCGGTTTTCAGATCGCCATGCGCGATTTGGATATTCGCGGAGCGGGTAATTTATTGGGCGGTGAGCAGAGTGGATTCATGGCCGAGATCGGATTCGAGACCTATCAAAAGATCTTGGAGGAGGCCATTCGGGAATTGAAACGCTCGAAGTTTCAGGATCTGTTCAAGGAAGAGATCACCAAGCAGGATGATTTTGTGCAGGATTGCACCATTGATACCGATCTGGAGATCTTATTGCCGGATACGTATGTAGAGAATATTGCCGAACGCTTGTCGTTGTATCAGCGATTAGATGATTGTTCGGAAGAATCGGAGTTGCTGATCATGCAGCAGGAGTTGATGGATCGATTTGGTCCATTGCCCGATTCCGTATTGGCACTCTTGGACACGGTCCGTTGCCGAAAGTTGGCGGTTTCGTTGGGATTTGAAAAGATCAGTTTGAAGGACAAGACTCTTCGTTGTTTCTTCATCAATCGACCCGATTCACCCTATTTTGAATCGGATACATTCCGTCGAATCTTGGCTTATTTACAAACCGGTACCAACCGCGCCAAATTGAAGCAAACGGGTCGCCTTTTCTTGCTGGTCGTTGATGGGGTCTCGGGGATGGCTGACCTGCATCGCATATTGACAAACATGCACGAGCGTGTTTTCGAAGGGGCTGGATGATTTGGATCATCGAATTTGCATTAAGATTCGCTTTGGCGATATTAATTTTACTGAACCTTTCAGTATGAGTAAATCCCTGATCCTGACCGTTGGCCTCCTTTTGAGTGTTTGGTCGTCGGCACAATCGATCGATCCCTATCAATTGAAGCTGCGAACCGGAACTCGAACGCCTGTAGCCAACATAGATTCCGTTGGTTGGCCGAAATTCCTGGAATCCTCTACGTCTATCCAAGGTAAAATCTTTGCTTTTTTGCAGTTTGAATCTCTGCTCACGGAGTCGGGCATCAAGGAATTGCGTGCAACAGGTATTGATTTGAATGGATTCATCGGTGCGCATGCCTACCAGGCAGTGATTCTTGGAACACCCAGCTGGGAAACCCTGAAAAGATTGGGTGTGCGTGCTGCATTTACTTTGTCTGCATCGGAAAAATTATCGCCAGCGTTATTTGCTCGATCCTATCCTGCCTGGGCCGTTCGTTCGGCCGGTACATTGGATGTGTGGGTGGAGTTCTCCTCCTTTTTGTCTTACTCACAGATTCAATCGTTGTTGAGTGAGGCCGGTTTTCAGATAAGAAATGCACGGTTTGCCAAACATCAGTTCATTGAGTTGAATGTTGAAGTGGAACAGGTTTCGAAATTGGCCGGACTCCCCTTTGTCCAATACGTTCAAGCGGCGCCTCCACCTGATCAGGCCATCAATTTTAGAAGTCGCGCCGGTTCTCGGGCCAATCTGGCAAATGCTTCGTTGGCGCAAGGAGGACGGGGATTGTTGGGAGAAGGCATGGTGATCGGGATTGGGGATAATGGTGATCCCAGTGCACACGTCGATTTCTCCGGACGAATGATCAGTCGTTACGGATCGTCCATCGGTCAACATGGAATACATGTTAGCGGAACCATGGCTGGGGCTGGTATCTGGGTAGATACGTTGGCTGGCTATGCGCCCAAGGCGCGGCTGATTGCTCAATATTTCAATCAGATCTTTGATTTCGCTCCGCAGTATGTTCGAGATGAGGGCATGGTGGTGACCAATAATTCTTACGGTGCCATCGTGAACGAGTGTGGATACAACGGCTTGTATGATCTCTATTCTCGTGCCTGGGATCAGCAAGCTTTCGATCTTCCGGAATTGTTGCATGTGTTTGCAGCCGGAAACAGTGGAACACTCACCTGTCCGCCGTATGCCACCGGATTTAAAACCGTGTTGGGCAGTTATCAATCGGCCAAAAATGTATTAACGGTGGGCGCCACTCAGTTCACGGGTGATATAGCCAGTTTTTCCAGTCGCGGTCCGGTAATCGATGGCCGCATCAAACCCGAGATCACCACACAGGGAGCTGCGGTGGTCTCAACAGGCAACGGCAGTTACTATACGAACAATGGCACCAGTATGGCTTGTCCGGGTGCTTCCGGCGGTGCTACCTTGTTGATACAGCGCTATCGGCAACTGAATGCCGGGACTAATCCCTCCAATGCCTTGGTCAAGAATCTACTTTGTAACGGAGCCACTGATAAAGGAAATGAAGGTCCCGATTACACCTATGGATTTGGATGGATGAATTTAGATCGTTCGTTGGATATTCTCGAGAACAATCGATATGCCTCCGGTTCATTGATCCATGGCGGATTTGGGTTGAAAACATTTACGGTTTCTCCAGGTCAGGCACAATTGAAAGTGATGTTGAATTGGAATGATCCCGCTGCGCCGATGGTGGCGTATCGGACCCTAGTCAACGACTTGGATCTGGAATTGGTCACGCCCACGGGAAGTATTTTATTGCCTCGTATCCTAGATACCGTCGCCGCTCGAGTCAATCAGGTAGCGGCTATAGGAGTAGATCGCATCAACAACATCGAGCAGATCACCTTGTACAATCCTCCCGCCGGCAATTATACCATTCGCGTTCGGGGTACTTCGGTAAATACGCTCACGCAAGCTTATTTCATCAGTTGGGAGGTATTGGCCCCTTCGGCGAAACTGACTTTTCCACTCGGCGGTGAATCTTTCCGACCTGGACAATCGATCAACATTCAGTGGGATACCTATCCGGGAGCTGGCACGTACAACCTGGAGGCTTCTACGGACAATGGTTCAACGTGGACGCCCATCGTGTCGGGCTTAACGGCCTCCACGGTTCAATACAGTTGGATCACACCGAACCTGCCCTCCGATCAAGTGCGGGTGCGTTTAATTAATACGATGACCAACGCGGTCAGTACCTCGCAATCATTTTTATTGATTGGCTTGCCGGTGGTTTCGCTGGCCAGTGTACAATGCGAGACCTATATCTCCATGGATTGGACAGCAGTTGCCGGTGCAACAGACTATGAGGTCATGCGTCTGGTGGGTACAGAGATGCAATCCGTTGCCATTGTTCCATCCACTACGACGAATTATGTTTTCAGTGGGTTGTCGCGTGATACGATTTACTGGGTGGGTATTCGACCTCGTTTGAATGGCAAAGCAGGCCGAAGATCTGTTTCATTATCCCGCCAACCAAGTACTGGAACCTGCGCCGGATTGATTTCGGATAATGATTTTCGAATGGAGGCATTGGTGAGCCCGGCTAGTTCGGGTCGACTGAATACCTCGGTGTCGCTTCCGGCTAATCAAACCATTGGTATCCGCATCAAGAATTTAGATGATGTATCGTATACGGGTCTGGTCACAGTCAGTTATCAGATTAACGCGGGCGCGGTAATCACTGAGAACATTACGCTAACGGATCTTGCGGCTGGAGCCAGCTACACACACAACTTTTCAACGACCGCTGATTTGTCGGCAGCCGGTTTGTATACGATAAAACTAATGGTGGATGGGCCATCCGATCTCATTGAAGCCAATAATTCCTTGACGCGTGTGATTCGACAGTTGAGCAATGCACCGTTGGTGTTGAGTCCGGCTTGGCTGGATAATTTCGATCAATTGCCCAAGCAAACCTGGGTTCAAAATCAAATGGGATTGGATGGATCCGATCGGTATGATTTTTCGTTTGTCAATTCCTTGGGTCGGCTGCGCAGCTTCATCAATAATGGGATGTCGTATTCCGGTGATCGGGCCTTGACCCTGGATGTGAGCTACACACTGGGCGGAGGAAATACGAATTATTTGATTGGCACGTATAATTTATCCAATTATAGTTTATCGGATGAGGTTCGATTGGATTTTCGATATAAGCAACATGGGCAAGTGTCGAATGCCAACAACCGAGTATGGATACGAGGCAACGATGCTGCTCCGTGGATCCAGGCCTATGATCTTTTTTCAAACCAAGAGGCTTTAGGTGTTTATAAATCTGCCCATGCATTGGAGTTATCGGATCTGCTCGCGGCCAATGGGCAGTCATTCAGTAGCAGTTTCCAAATCCGCTGGGGTCAGTGGGGTCAATACCAGGCGGCCGATAATTGGAGTGGAGCGGGCTATTCATTGGACGATGTGAAGCTGTATACAGTCGGGGATGAAATTCAATTAACTCGTATTGATGAGCCCGCGGTTCAGTCCTGCGTAGCCGGATCGTCGACATCCGTGAAAGTGACCGTTCGGAATAGTGTGGGTTCAACGCGGACCAACATTCCGGTTCGTATGCAATTGAATGGCGGGGCAGTGGTAACCGAGTCAATCGCCTCGTTGGCGGGAAATACATCGGTCCAATACACATTCACGCAATCACTGAGTTTGTCTTCGACTGGTTCGAATGTGTTGAAAGTGTGGGTAGACCTGCCTACCGATTCTTATCGGGAAAACGACACGTTGATTCAAGCGATCCGGGTATTGCCTGTCGTCAGCAACTTTCCGTACCTGCAGGATTTTGAGTCGGGTGCATCGGATTGGTTCCCCGGCGGCGTCAATGCCAGTTGGGATTTGGGTGCCCCAAATTCATATCGAATCAACGGAACGGGTAGCGGAGCAAGGTCTTGGAAGACTCGATTAGCCGGATCGTACAACGATAATGAGTTTTCCTATTTGTATTCGCCTTGCTTCAATGTAAGCGGCTTGACTACACCGATGCTGAGTTTTACGGTTGCGCTGGATTTGGAGGATTGTGGTACCGGTGGGCTTTGTGATGGGGCTTATATGGAATATACCACCGACGGAATCACCTGGTTGCGGCTGGGTGCATTTGGCCAGGGAGTGAATTGGTACAACCGAAATTATGCCGGTGGCAATCCGGTTTGGAGTACTCAGTCCTACACACGCTGGCATGTCGCTACCATTCCGTTGCCCACAGGGCTTAATGCCATGCGGCTTCGGTTTGTGATGCGCTCCGACGGCTCGGTGAACCGCGATGGCGTTGCGGTGGATGACATCCACATATACGAGAATGGTTTGCCCATCTATACAGGACCAACTTTGACGACGCCGATTTCCGTGTCGGTGGCAGCCTCTCCGAGTTGGCAGCCCGTCGTGGCAAGCAATCAATTGGTGGCAGCCTTGCAGGCTACTGCGCCATCTGCTGGCAACGTGGATGTGCAGGCTTTTCTTCACAGTGGGTCTGATCGCAATACCAACGGTCAATATTATTTAGACCGAAATTGGGTCTTGAAAGGGAATAACCAACTGGCAGATACGGCGCGTGTGCGCTTGTATTTTTTGGATCGGGAAACCGATTCCTTGGTGTTCGCTACGGGTTGTGCATCTTGTGTCAAGGTAGGGTCGGTGGCTGAGCTGGGGTTGACCAGTTACCGCGATACGCTCTCCACCTCTCAAAATTTATCATTGGCCGATAACGGCATGGGGAGCTGGAATTATCGGAATCGAAATCAAGTTAGACGCGTGCCCTATCAAAATGGGTATTACCTAGAGTTCCCGACAAAAGCCTGGGAGGAGTATTGGGTAAATAGTGGATGGCGAACCGGCTTGAATGGGTTGCCGGTCGAAATTCGATCCTTCAACGTGGATCGAATCGGTTCGACGGGTGCGCAGCTGCAATGGAGTACGGCCTATGAATATGACGTCGTTGCCCACGAAATTCAGGTTGCCAAAGGCAATGCAGCTTGGCAACAACAGCAATTTGAGACGATCGCTACGGTTACCTCGGGAGGAAACTCTGCAGGGCAACAGTTCTACACCTATTCGGATAATAGTGCGTCAAAATGGGATGTCTGGTTTTATCGAGTGAAGATCGTGCATCGGGATGGATGGTATGTATATTCCACAGCTATTCCGATTGTTTATGATGCGCAGCCCATCGTGAAATTTTATCCCAATCCGTCCAATGGATTATTTAAGGGCGTGTTCCAAGCAAATGCAGGCGAGGTGTTGCGGCTGAAGATATTTGATGCAGCCGGCCGACTGATCCAACAACAAACGCAAACTGCCACCGGATTTTTGGATGGTTGTTTATTGGATCTATCCGGTTCTGTCATCGCCTCCGGGGTCTATGCCATCCAAGTCGAATTGCGGGGTGTTCGTTCGGTGGTTCGAGTGGTGAAGCAATCGAATTGAGTCCGAGTGGGCACAAAAAAAAGATCGACCCTAGGGTCGATCTTTTTTTATTTGTTGGCAAGGAATTACCAGCCTTGTTTGGCAAATCCTTCTTTGATGGCAGCCAATGCTTTGGCTTCGCCGAGGAGGGTAGTCAGTTTGTTTCCTTTTCCGTCATTGCCCTGAGCCATGTAGGCACCTTTGGCAGTTTTAGTGACGACGGCATCTTTCATTTCGACACCTTTTTCTTTGGTCTTCACGTTGTACGCGGTGATGGGTCCGTTCGACATGTGTTTCTATTTTAATCGTTAGGAAAGGGCAAACATACGAAAATTCTCCCCGCCTTCTGCAAATTTTTAAGATCAGCCATTGCATTGATTTTCCTCTTTGTTTTTTTCCCATTTATTGGCGAGTAAAATCTCCTTGAATTCAGTGGGTTATCACTAGGATTTGACAAGGGTATCCCAACACCTTTACCACTCATTTAATTCACAAAAAATATTCATCATGAAATTTTTGACTATGCTTTGTTTGTTGTTGCTCACGCTGCCGGAGCTTGCTGCCCAATCGTTGGCAGATCGACAGGACCGCTTCAATGCTTGTTTGTCGGGGCATGCTGATTTGCAAAACCGCATTCATGCTGAGCGGTTCCAAGCCCAGGAGCAGTTGGTTGGCATTCGCGAGTCGGTACAGCAGTTGATCCATGCCCATGAAGTACGGATTGCTGGGTCGATGCTGGAAGTCAACAATCTTCGATCGGCCGTGGAATTATCCATGCAGTTGCGTGATCTGGATGCGGAGTGCGACAGCATCTATGCGCAATTGCGGGAGAGAATTTTGGCAGAGTCGTGGACGGAGGGGCTTTGCGCCGAGGACCTTACATTCAATGCTTATCAAGAGTTGTTTGACAATTACTTGGAGGAACTAATCCGCTTCGACGATCATTATGCCTCCACGTACTTTGCCAGTTATTTGGGATTTCGATCCATGTTATTGATCCAAGCTAAGGTGGAGGAAGAGTGGTTGGAGCGGCAAGGATTGGTGTGGAAGGATCCGCATCCGTTTGATGAATTGCCCGTTCAAGAAGAGATGTACTGGTCGGTTCTTGATCCCAATTGGGCGATTTCGTTTCGCGAGCCTGAGGAGTCACTCAGGAAGATCCAAAATATTTATTCGGAGGGTGGGGCTACAGAAAAAACAAAATTCAAGGACATCGTTTTATTTATTCTTAATAACTGGGACAACATCAAGGAGATTTTGGCTTGGCTGGAGGAAGGTGTTTTTTACGATTGCAGCCCGACAGTCACCGCCCGCATCAAAAGTGACACGCGTGATGTCAATGTGATGCAACAGCTGAGTCCCGATGTGGAGCGTCGTATTTATTATCAAGTGGGTCAGCGCGGAGTGCGTGCAGATTTCAGATCCACGCGTACCCGGATCTGGGGGAAGGCGCATTTATACAAGCGCAAGCGGAATCGATTTGTCAAGGATAAGACGCAGGTGGTGGGCATTGCCTATTGTACGCAGCAATGGAATGTGTGCGATGATCAACCTTGGCCGGCGAATGGGCAACCGTTTCAATTTGCCGGTGTACACCGTCGCGGTAAGGCTAAATTTTCGGAGCGACATCCCTATGCGCTGGCCATTCAGCGTCTGAATACGGAATTCATCAATTTCCCTTTATTCTACAATCGAGCCCTGGTTGACCAAGTCTACCTGTTGGGCAATGGAGGGTGTTTCTGATGCCAAGAATCAAATTGTTCACCTGGTGCATGGGTCTACTTTTCACGGGGCATGTAAACGCACAGGTACGATGGATGTTGGGTGGGGGAATCTGTTTCCCACCCCGTTCAGAGGTTGCTGCCGGACAATATGGCCTACAAACTATGTCCGATCGAACTTGGCAGGTGGGCATTGCCTTCCCGAGCAAAAAAGAAACGGGTCTTGCTTGGGGTGTAATGGGTTCGGTGGTGCTTCGATCTCCTTTTTATGAGTTGGATCGTGCTTTGCCTTATTATCCGTGGAAACCTCATTTGTCCACCTATCGGTTGGAATCGATTCAACTCTTTCCCTACTTTTCGTTTTCACGTCCCTTGATCAAGCGAACTGCATCGCTCGAATGGGAATTTCGTGTAGGGCCGGTATTTCAGTTTCACGAAGGCAGTGCGATTTCGACTACAACAGCTTATAAGAGGACGGACCGCAGTTCATTTATTTTATATCGTCTTGGCTTGGATCGAAATCCGATGGCAATTCCTTTTCTACGTGCTCAGGTGGGGCTGAGCTATTCCTTTCAACTGGGAGATCGATTGCGCGTAGGTGTTCAACCCTATGGGCAATGGCAATGGGGCGATCGAAGTCGTATTTGGTATCAGTCAACGCCACAGGATCCGATCCATGCATCCAGTGGACACATTAAAAACAGGGCATGGTCTTTTGGCTTCCAATGTCGATTCGAACGAAGATCTTGACCCTGGTTTTTTTCCAGTTGGCATCGACATTCGGTTGGACACAGCGCGATCAAAGATCGATTCATGGAATTGCGGACAGTGTCGGCCGACGGATCTCGGAACCGCCAGATTGGTTAAGTGCCGGAATGATGGAGCTGGGGCAAGGGGGACAACTTCAAGCATCAGCCCGTGTGGTCCGGTTGGCGATCGGTGAACCGGGTAAATGGCAGCTTCCACTCTCTGTCTACAGCGGCGTGACGCAGACGGGTTCTGCTTCGCTGAATTCAGTTGGTAGCGGCAATCGGTTCAATGAATCCATCACCTGGCAATTGTATTCGCCTTGGAGTGGGGTATTGAATTTTGGGTTTGAGGGGCAGCGTTTGTGGTCGCGTTGGGGAACGCAGTCTGCACTCCGATTTGTTTTTCAATTTGGAGAGCGGATGCTTACTGGATATCGAGTTGGATCCGCCAGCGATCCGTTCACGGGCAAGCAACAGTCGTTGTGGAATCATTATGCGGTAGCGGGATGGGTATTGCAGACCGGTGCATGGGAACGAGCGAATCCGAAGAATATAGGAAGGGGATGGGTCATGACTCGCTTACATCTAAGCTATTCTGATCCAGCGCAATTGCAAGGGTTCTTCCCGATCGCGAAGTTGCGGGGTTTGTATGGGGGTGCTTCGCTGGGAGTGGGTATTGACGTTAGCCGCGTGGTGCAAATCCGTTGTGCGATCTATTGGCCGCTCCGGGGGCCGGAATGGGCGACCACTCGAAATCTGACGCAATTCAGTTTTCAGTACAATTGGAAGCCCTGAGGCGGTATTCGTTGGGCAAAATGAATCCTCGCCTTAGATATCAAGTTTTGCGTACTTGGCATGCGATTCGATGAAGGAACGGCGGGGAGCCACTTCATCGCCCATCAGCATGCTAAAGATTCGATCGGCTTCGGCAGCGCTCTCGATGGTTACTTGCTTGAGTGTTCGAGTGGCTGGGTTCATGGTAGTATCCCACAACTGATCGGCATTCATTTCTCCCAGACCCTTGTAGCGTTGAATGTTAACCGAGTCCTCTTTGCCTGCTCCCAGTCGCTCTACGTGGGCTTTGCGTTGTTCTTCATTATACGCATAAGCCTGATCTTTTCCTTTCTTGACGAGGTACAGCGGCGGTTGTGCGATGTATACATATCCTTGTTCAACCATCGCTTTCATATAGCGGTAGATGAAGGTCAGGATCAAGGTGGCGATGTGAGACCCGTCGACGTCGGCATCCGTCATGATGATCAACTTGTGATAGCGCAGTTTGCTCAAGTCGAGTGCTTTGGGATCTTCGGGCGTTCCAATCTTTACACCGAGTGCGGTGAACATGTTGCGGATCTCTTCATTGTCGTAGATCTTATGCTCCATGGCTTTTTCGACGTTCAGGATCTTACCGCGCAAGGGAAGAATGGCCTGAAAACTGCGGTCACGTCCTTGTTTGGCTGTACCGCCCGCGGAGTCTCCCTCGACAAGGAAGAGTTCGCATTTGTCGGCATCGCGTTCGGAGCAGTCGGCGAGCTTGCCGGGCAGTCCGCCTCCGGACAGCACCGATTTACGTTGCACCAGTTCGCGTGCTTTGCGGGCAGCAGCGCGGGCCTGTGCCGCCAAGATCACTTTTGAAACGATGTTCTTGGCTTCGCGTGGGTTTTCTTCCAAATAGGCTTCCAGTACTTTGGCGACCGTGCTGTCTACCACGCCCATGACCTCGTTGTTGCCAAGTTTGGTTTTTGTCTGTCCTTCGAATTGCGGTTCCGGAACCTTAACGGAGATGATCGCACTCAATCCTTCGCGGAAGTCATCGCCT